>ERZ827156.1328-NODE-1328-length-29775-cov-4.175067_pt1 | contig 29775 bp, 31 predicted proteins | sample MGYA00519919_ERZ827156 | MGnify/ENA primary metagenome ERZ827156 (study PRJEB31778, sample SAMEA3449269) | human gut metagenome | biome: human gut; feature: human-associated habitat; material: faeces | place: United Kingdom | collected 2010/2012 ...
TGCTCGTAGTACAGGTAGAGGGTCGTCGAGGAGATCCACTCGTGACGGTCGTCCAGTAGTTCAGCGCGCAGTAGTACGAGTTCATGGTGTAACCGTAGTAGTGTTTGGCCGCGTACACGGGACTGCCCTAATGGAAATGGCTGAATCAATGAAGGGAATAGCTAATGTGAATGATAGCAGCATCAGCATGCATAAAGGAAATGAATCACCAATAATGACGACTCCAAAGCATGCAATTGCCAGTTTTACTGATGCACAACAGCAAGGAGAATCATATGAAAGGAAATGCACTATCCAATCTCAAATCTCACAACAATGGAGTCTGTAGCAGAAAAAAGCCCCTCCATACCCGTAATACCCGTAATACCCGTAATACCCGTAATACCATCTACGCAATAGCAGCATGCAGATCCAATTCAATCATGATGGCTAATCACGCACCAATTCAAATCCACTCCTCCTTGTAAACAATCATGATTGCGAGTGTCTTTCACCCCTCATACTGCACAGATGCACCTAAACGAGCCGTATACTCCAGTTCCCCAGCAAGAATCGATAGGGACCAACACAACACATAATCCTGCTATCCATTCATCCTATTCATAACGCAAATGAATCCTATACAAGAATTCAGACTCAAGCAATCAGACAACAACCTAATCCTGCCCATTGCAGCCAACAATTCCAGGCATATCTATCCACTTCCCATTACAGTTTAAACAGAATCCTCCTCCAACATACTAACACTACATTGTCCATCCTTTCCCTTCTCCCATCCTACACAAACAACTCACACATCGTCCTCCGAATCCTTCAATCCCAAGCACTCTCTTCCTTCAAACACTTCCCCATTATTCCCGCGGTTATAACAGGGGTTCTGACTTGTGTTTTCCAACACTCTTCTTTCCCCATGCCGTCTTCCTCCAATACCAAGCAAGTGGCCTCCTTCTTTGTCGGTCAGGTGGATCGAAACCCTCACTCCCTAACCCATAGTCGATTTCCCTTTCAATTGCATGCACGAGCCTCTTCTCGCAATTCCTGGCCAACAACCACGTGTACCTGGCTTTTACGCAGAACTGTGGTACGTACATTCTCCTTGCCTTCTTTATGCTTGCTCGCCTGAAGAAGAGCAAGAAGCCGTTGCACGTAGGAGTTGGGTGAAAACATTGAGGAGTAGACGGCGTGGTGGAAGTACCTGATCGTTGCTTTCATCGATGCGGAAGCCAATTGCTTGATTGTGAAGGCCTACGAGTACACGACGATTCTGAGTGTAATGCTGTGTGATGCTATGACCATTCCCTCTGTGTTTGTCCTTTCGTGGATCTTCCTGCATACCAAGTTCCAGAAGCGTCATTTTGTTGCCGCGATTCTTTGTCTTGTGGGATTGGCGTTGATGATCATCACCGATGCCAAGAAGTCGACTCCAGGAGCCAAGCAGCCCATTATTGGAGACATCATGGCATTGTCGGCTTCCGTCCTCTACGCCATTAGCAACATTTGTCAGGAAGTGCTAGTGAAGTCGGATGACTGGGTAGTCTTCTGCTCTCTTCCATCACAGCTAGAAGGAGTTCTTGGGAATGATGGGTGTGGGTGGATCGGTGGTTAGCTTCATCGAGGTGCTTCTCTTCGACAAAAACCAGTTGCGTACGATTCAGTGGACGCCCAACATCATTTTCTATCTCTGTGGCTACATCGTGTGCTTGTTCGCCATGTACGTGATCACGGCGCTCTTCCTTCAGAAGAACGACGCAGTCGTGTTTAATATGCACCTGCTGACTTCGGACATCATCGCTGCGGTGCTGACGTACTTCTTCTTCGATGATGTGCCCGTATCGAAATGGCATGACCCATAGCCTCCGACGCTGATGTACTTTGTGGCGCTAGCGATCACCATTGTGGGTGTCGTGGTGTACAACAGCAAGCAGCCGGTGAACAGCTTGGAGACGCAATTGATGGTGGAAGATGTGGAAAGCAAATCAAGTGCGGCCGACAAGGAGTAAAAAGAAAATCCTTTTCTTTGTCTCTACGGAGAACTTCTTTTCGCGTCTTGTTTGTTGTCCGCAATCATCCCTGTTCATTCTCATCCAAAACGGTTTCCACACTTCAAAGTCACTCAACACGGCTTCCACACTGCAAAGTCACTCAACACGGCTTCCACACTTCAAAGCCACCCAAACAGCTTCCACACTTCACAAAGCCACCCAAACAGCTTCCACACTTCAAAGCCACCCTAACAGCTTCCACACTTCACAAAGCATATCAAAGAAACAGGAGAACGGAACACGACAACAAATGAATGATAAGAAAGGATTCCTCCGTTAATAGCAGGACGGTAGAGGATTATAGACTACTCCACTACTTCTTGCAGTTGGAACGGGAAGTGAATACAGGGGAGTGGGAACAACGCAAAATGGCAGACCCGATGAAGAGGGAGGGAATGCCGGCTGAACATAAAATGAAGGCCCGCTCGCAGGCAGTTGCGAGGGTACTCTGGGTGTAGCATATGTCGAATACGGGGAAGGAGACGAGTAGGGATTGAATTCAGATCGACAATTGAAAAACTGGGGAATAACAACAGCTCGAATGGGAGCCGTAGTAGACGGAACAAAACTAGGGTTCTTAGGAACTATAGCCGAATCTGGGACGAGACTATAGACTGGTGGCGATCTCCTAGGATTCGCCTTACGCCCTGATTTCTTTCTGGGAACGGCAATTAGATCGGTGGAAGAAGAATCTTCCCCGTTCATCTTCGAATAGTCAATCTTCTTATGTTTGCGCAAGCTCATCCGCTCCTTTTCTTCACTACCTATCACACCAGGGAATGATAGCCTACTCTGACAGCAGATTGCCGTATAGAATATCCTTACGTCTCTACCGATCAAATTTGCCCACAAATGGGCATACCTCCTTTTCTAACTTGCTAAAGTACTTCTGCGCGTGTGTACGGACTTGGCAAACCGTTCGGGTGGGAATCTGCGGATTATGAGAGGCGGCGACTGCTACCATTTTCTGGATGGCTTCCCAATCCTTTCCGTACTGACTTAATCCGGAAAGAAAGAGTTTGTGCTCTTCAGCCGACCACACTCCTAATACATCACCAGGACCACGGATGTCGCATACCTATGCGATTACTCATAGGGTGCAGGTTTGATAGGCAGAAACAAAGATAGAATGGAAAGGGCAGAATGACTGTATAGTTAGGCTTCGTGAGGATGAATCACTGAACAGTCTCTTTCTCATGCTGAAATCGCAGAAGGATGCTTTAACTAGTCTTCCGCGTTTTCGCTCACGCAAATTCTCGTTGATGCAAGGTTGTGAGAATAGGAATAGCCTCGTGCTCTGTTGACTCTGTGATTCCCACCATTCCATTCCAAATGAGTCAATATAGAACTCCCATTTAAGTGAGCTACACCCTCATTCTTTGACTCCCATGTCGGCCCTGAACCAAGGAACACACCAAGACCGTAACACTCTATATGCAGAATAAAACCTTAGTAATGGATGACCTAAAGACGTCCATCGAGGAGGTAATCATGGGTTCCCGTAAGACTGTGCGTGAGGAGTTATGAGTAGGAAAGATGCCGCAGGGTGCGCTTAGCAAGGAGCAAATGGGTCTCCTACGCAAAATCGCGGACTCTCCGTTATCAGCGGAGGAAAAGAATAGCCTGTTGCGCTATTTGTTTTTCTGTAGCGTACATTCTATTCTGTAGTGGATTATCGTGTAGGCAGCGTATGCTCGGTGTCTCGAAAGCGATATGGCAAAGGAGGTGCGGCAAAAGACGCTGTATATGAAGGAGAATGAGAAGCGTATGCGTACTTCCATTCTTTCGTAATGGGTAGTGAAGGAGAAGGGAGCGAAGAGTACAGAACTAATCAATCGACTCCAGGACCTGAACAAAGCGCAGGCGGACGAGTTGGATTTGATCAAGACCAAGGAGAAGAGTGTATTCGTGAATGAGAAGCGTCTGCGGTGCTGCTTGTCCTATTCGCTGATGCCGTAGAGAGCAAATCATGGAGAAGTTTATGGGCTCTCTGGAGGAGCTGCAGCAAAAGGTGGATGCGAATTCCAAGGACAACCAGATCCTGGTGGAGGAGAACCGGTCGTTGCGCGAGGAGTTTAAGCAGAAGGCGCAGCAGTACCAGGAGCAAATCCAGTTGAGCAAGGAGATGATCACCAAATTGCAGGAGATGAACGTCTATCTTCCGCTCTTCCTTCATTCCTAGGGCTTGTATGAGGGTCAAGTGAGTGAATTGACGCGGTATGTGACGGAGCTCGGTGGAAAGGCGAAGGAGGCAGAAACGCTGCGCAAGTCGCTCAAGGAGTACACGGACCTGGTGAAGAAGCAGAGCGAGGTAATCTCCTCCTTCCAGGAAAACAAGGAGAAGCTGTCGTCGATCATCAAGCAATATGAGGCGGTGCTCGCCTCGCGGAACAAGGAAATCAAGGAGAAGAACGTGGCGATGGAGGAGATGGAAAAGACGGTGGCAGATACGAAGAAGGAGGCGAAGCGGGCGACTGCGCAGCTGGAGAAGATGCAATCCATCTGCAGGGCGCTGCAGGAGCGATTGAGACGGGGACAGAGCGACAGTGCTGTAGAGAGTATAAACATCGATGAGCTGAGCGAGGATGAGTTGCTGTAGCGGATTGTTTGTTGGGATTAAAGAAGCACGGATCGATCGGGTTTTTAGTGTCTTCTTTCCACGACAATAAAGCAATGGTGAGGCTCTTCCTCCTGCTTCTATTTGGAGTATCCATCTCCCAGAAGGTGTGCAATATCGACAACCCCGTAGTATGCGGCTTCCGCGGTTTGCCCTGTTGCATTGCGTGTAACGGCTATAGATATATCAGAGCAAATGTGTATTGACAGAGGATGCTGCTACAGAGCCGGCGGTAGTCCGTCGTGTTTCTATCCAAATGTGGGGATGGGGAATATTACGAAGGTGCACGTAGTGCACGGCTGCCACTTCGATGCCGGTTTTGTTGACACCACGGTGAACATTGTGAACCGATACTTTGACGAGATCTTCCCTCGCGTCTTTAATGTATGTTCATTCTACGAAGCATGATGTGTAGGATGCCCAATCCTACGAGAAGGAAGGAACGAACGTCCAGATGGCGTTTACGACGCAGGCGTGGCTGATTTCGCTCTTTTTCGATTGTCCTGCAGGGATGGGAATTCACTGTCCTTCCGATGTAGCCGTCCCATGCATCTATCACGCGTAGGAGAGTGTTGACAACATGAACACGTGCATCAAGAAGGGGTGGATCACGTGGCACGCATTCCCACATGTGGCGCAGCTAGAGATCATGGATGAGTTGCAGTTCTCTGTTTTGCTGACTTGCAGATCCTCCATTCGTTTCGGCATCCAGATGTCCAACGACCTCAAGCGCCGCTTCAACAAGCCAGAGTCGCACTTCATCAGCCAGAACGACGTGCATCCCCTCGCATCGCATCATCGCTAGGTGCCCGGCACGACGGCGGCCGCCATCCCGATCCTGAAGAAGAACGGCATTCTGGCGTTCCATATCCTCCCGTTATAATCACACCCTCCTTCACCGCACGGCAGGGCGTCAACGTCGTCAGCCAGCCCCCCAACGTCCCCAACATTTACCAGTGGCGCGACCCCGCGAGCGGCGAGACGCTGCTGAACCTGAACCACCGCAACGGGTACGGCGGGTGGCACAGCCTGGACGTAGGGGCGCGGCGGGGGCGTGAGGCGTAGGAGATGGTGATCATCCCCGGCTACTCCGAAGCGATGCTGGTGGCCTTCAACGACGACAACCAGGGCCCCTACACCAGCGGCTGGCTGCACCAGATCTTCGCGGCGGCGCAGCGCTTCTTCCCCGGCGCGGAGGTGGTGGCCTCCTCCTTCGACGCCTTCATCGAGCCAGCGGCACAGTACGTGGACAGCCACCAGGACAGCCTGCCCGTGCTGGAGGGCGAGGTCGGTGACACCTGGGTGTACGGCTGCGCCTCCGACCCCAAGAAGGTGGGCGCGCGCGCGTGGGCTGAGCGCTAGCTGGCGTACATGCGTCTGGCCGACCGCGCACGGACGGCGTGCGAGGCGGCGGGCCGGTGCTGCGCGGAGGACGCGCGGTACTACAACTTTTCGCGGCTGTTCGTGTTCAACGGCGAGCACACATGGGGTGGCGACGGCAAGATCTTCCTGCACGACACGGAGAACTGGAGCAACGTGCGCGCGGCGGCGCGGCGTGAGGCGTAGGAGGCGTTCCACCGGTGCCTGCGCGAGCACCGCGCGAACTATGAGGGCACGGTGGGCACGTGGCGCGAGTAGCGGCGCTGGGGTTTCGACGTGCCGCTGGAGGCGCTGGGCGACCACGAGCTGCGCGTGGAGATCGAGGAGGGCATGAACGCGCTGGACGTGGAGGCGGAGGAGCTGGACCTGAGCGAGTTCGCGGAGGTGGCGGCGCGCGACCTGGAACTGGGCGAGTTCGTGGTGAGCGTGGACCCCGCGACGGGCGGGCTGGAGCGGCTGTGGAGCCTGCGGCAGCGAGTGGTGCGACGCGGCGCACGAGGTGGGCCGGCTGCAGTACGACGTGTACAACAGCACGGACTACGAGCGCTTCTTCCACGAGTACTTCATCGTGTGGAACGAGTGGGGCCCCCAGGACTTCGGCAAGCCGAATCTGGACAAGGTGCACCACGAGCGCGTGAGCGTGGGCGCGGCGCGGCGGCGTGAGGCGTAGGTGGGTCCGGAACGCGTGCGGAGCTTCGTGCGCGACGCGGACAACCGCACGGAGCTGGCGGTGGTGATGGACTTCGACCCGGCGGTGCACGAGCGGTACGGCGCGCCGGCGCGGGCCTTCGCGCTGTACACCTTCGAGGAGGCGCGCATCGACCTGAAACTGATCGTGGGCGCGGCGCGGGCGCGTGAGGCGTAGCTGGTGAACAAGACGGCGACGCGTATTCCCGAGGCGATGTTCGCCGCCTTCAACGTGGTGCCCGACGCGCGCGACGCGGCGCTGGACGGGTGGAGCATGAACAAGCTGGGCGAGGACCTGCAGATCAACCGGCTGGACATGCAGGCGCGCCACGGCAATGCCCACCAGCACGGCGTGCTGGACGGCTTCGCGTACGGCTTCGGCGACGCGCGGTTGCAGGTGCGCACGCTGGACGCGGGCATCGTCGTCGCGGGGAAGCCGACGGGGTTCCCCGTGCCCTTCGATACGCCGGACTTGTCGTATGGCGTGAGCACGATGCTGGTGAACAACCTGTGGGGCGTGAACTATGTCCTGTGGTACCCTTTTGAGACGGAGGACCAGAATATGAAATTCCGTTACGAACTTCTGTTTAGCGATTCGCAATTGTGGTGGCTTTGTTGCAATCAATGTTTGGTGATTCGTGCTTGTGGTGACGTTGTGGCAATCACAACTCTTCTCACTGCAGCGATTCACATTTGTTATAACTGTATTGCAATAACAAATGCAGGAGGAAGAGAACAAGGATGCGGATATTCCTACGGTAGTGGAGACCGTTCCGGAGGCACAGCAGAAGAATGAACCGAAGAAGCACGGAAAGAAGAAGAAGACGAGGGTTGCAGCCAAACAGGAAGTGAAGGAAGAGGAGATCATCACGGATGAGGACTTTGGTCCGGAGGTCGATTTCACAAAGATGGAAGGGTTTCAGTATGATCCCGAAAAGGCAGAGTACCACATGGACGAGGTGACGATCAAAAGGAGGCCGTGGAAGATCCAAGACGTGCGTAGCTTTCTCTATTTACGGCGGCTTGGTTTGCATCACCATTTGAAAATCATGGGTAGAGAGGCGGCACAACAAACTTGTGCATGGACTGGCATCGGTCCGTGATTTGACTCCAAAGCAAATCCTAAAGGAGGAGAGTGAGAGTACACCAGTTTCGTGACTCATAGTTCGGGAAATCACCAAGTACAACGAGGACATGAGGGAAGAGAAGCAGCGGGAGCACGCCCGCAATGGCGACTACGAGTATGTCGATAACGAGATCCATTTTCAGCCGGAAAACGAGGAGGAGTTGAAGGAAGAGCTCATTCAGTATTCTCTTTGTTTTATAAACCATTCTCTTGCAGCCATGAGTTCAAACGAAGAGATCAGGGATGTGTGCGTGATAGAAGGCGTTGTAATGGCTAGACAGGAGCCTCCCCCCGGAACCACTCTCCATGAGGGTGCGTACTGCTGGAAGTGCAAGGGAACTGGAGAGCTGTGAGATAATGTTACGGAAAGCGATAATCCGTAGATGTGTCAAAAGAAAGCGGATACCCTGTTCCGTGTGCAAGGGAGACAAAGTCATAAAGAGTGAGAAGAGAAGGAAGCTGTTCAATCAGCCGGGGTTGATCATGCCCGAGCGCAAGTATTTCATCATCTCTTTCCTTTTTACAGATAGATGGCCTGAGGGTGCGACTATTCCCGGACCCGATATTGCCTCGGACCACTCTGCAGAGGATTTGCAGCCCAAGGCGGGAGAGGTAAGTATTGGAAGCATCGAAATGAGCGCATAGGCGGTGTGTTCCCTCGTTGGCAAGTGGAAGATCTTTCAAAAGCAAGGCGGCCATCGATTTAGCACCGACGATGTCACCACAGCATGGGTTGCCTGCAAAGTGATCAAGGAACTTCAGGAGCGTGGAGTGGACGTGTCGACCCACCTCGATATGGGGTGCGGACTGGGCTCGGTGTTGATGATGGTGGGCTGGAAGTACCCGCATCTGCAATCCACCGGAATCGAAGCCCAGAAGATCAGCTGCGAGCTGGCGCGTCGCTCACTGCGCTACAACGGCGCTGCGGACCGTATCTCGGTGGTGAACGGGGATCTGCGCGATCCCGTGGTGTTGCCGGATTCCCCGCGGTTCCCCATCGTTACGGGAACGCCTCCGTACTTCAAGGAGGGAGAGGCGGCGCTGCCGTCGAAGGTGGACCAGAAGGCGTGCCTGTTCGAGTTCCGCGGAGGGGTGGAGGAGTACGTGAAGGCGGCCCGCCGGTACCTGACGGAGGAGGGACACTTCGTGGTGGTGGAGAGTGCCCTGGGGAAGGCGCGGTTTGATGCGGCCGTGAAGGAGTACGGTAGGCGATGGCGATGCGGGTTAGCGGCAGAGATGAGAATCGTGAGGCGATGGGACTTCATCCCGAAGGAGGGGAAGCCGGCGCTGTTCTCGATCGCCGATATCGTGAAGAAGAAGGAGGGAGAGGCGTGGGATGGGAAGTATGACGTGGTCAGCATCACGATTCGGAATAAGGAGGGGAAGTACACGAGGGAGTATCATCAGTTGCTTTTAGATATGGGTTTCCCTCCGCAGAGGGATGTGGAGTGATGTGTTTGTTCATTAGGAGTGATGTGATGTGTTTGTTCATTAGGAGTGATGTGAGGTGATTTGGTAATCAGAAGTGAGGTGAGGTGATTTGGTAAACAGAAGTGATGTGAGGTGAATTGTCAATCATGATTGATGTGAGGTGATTTGGTAATCAGAAGTGATGTAAAGTGATTTGGTAATCAGAAGTGATGTGAGGTGATTTGGTAATCAGAAGTGATGTGAGGTGAATTGTCAATCAGAAGTGATGTGAGGTGAATTGTCAATCATGATTGATGGAAGGTGATTTGGTAATCAGAAGTGATGGAAGGTGATGTGTGCGTCATAGCGAGTACTCTACTTAATAGCAACACTATATGCTGCAAAGAAAGGGACTCCATTGCTAATCACAGTGAATATGAACTGTTCTCTTCAGCAATAGCAATGAATGCACAAATAGAGTCCAGTCAACGCGTTGTCTTCCTGAAGGGACTCATACAAACGGTTTGTATGAGGATCATCTCCATGATGAATAGCTTCATGCCGATCTAACTACGGTATTGCGAGACTGCACTGCAAGTTGTGATGACATCAGTGGTTACCCGTAGAAGAAGATCGAAACATGAAGGGGTATTTTACGATTGATCCACCCACAATCACGTTATGCACAAATCACATTGCAACGCTGTATGAAGTGGACCCCCTCCCTTACCATCATGCGTAGATGGAGACGATCCTCGTGCACGAAATGGTGCACTTGCTCGACTATCAACGAGGGAAAGAAATCGATAAGAATCCGGAGGATCTACTCGCATCGTCGGTATTCCATCACTCTTTAACAATGTAGCGAGTTTCGCGCTGCATACTACGGTGACTGCTACCAGAAGAGCAAGGAGGTTTCCTTTCTTCGGCGACGCTGCATTCTGAAGAGCGGCTTGATGAATGCGAAGAATGTGATGAACATGGACGGTGTCGACTATCGTTCTGTGTATAAGAGGTGCATGGAAGAGACAATTCGGGAGAATGCCATTCCCTACGCTGTTTGAAAGAAACACTCCAGATGGAATCAATCGATAAGTTGTCGAACGTGGCTTCGAATCCGCCAATCTTAGGACTGCAAGCATAGATGCCCACATGGAAGACCGTGTCCAGGGGGAGGTTGAGACGGCTGATGCGCAGCTGCTGCCAGTCTTCCTCGCCGAACTCTCTGCAGTAAATCTCAAAGTCCGTCTTGATATGCTTGAGCATGAACTCCATGTCCACGGTTTGTTTGCGGAAGGGCTGCGTCGCCCAGTCCGAATACCCCTCGTTGGTGACGACAGATCCCAGATTGAACGGCTTCTCGTCCTCGCGCTCCACAGAGCACTTCACCCAGTAATCCTCCGTAAAGTACACGATCAGACCGGCTTGGTCAAACTGATGCTTTGGGGTATAGCGCACGTGCGTCTTCAGAACGAAATCGCCGCTACGGTCCGTCCACAGGCAATGTCCGTTATTGTTGCGGAATCCATAGTGCGTCCTCTGCCAGAAGTCGCTTCCCGAATCCGGAACGAGGATGATCTTGTCATTCTCAACGCGGTGCGTTGCGGGCTCACAGAACCACGTAAATCCGTCAGGTAGCTTATTTGAGATGTTAATAAGAGGCATTCGAGTAGAGAGTGTGAATCACGATGACTTGCGACTCTCCATTCTCACGTTTTTTAAACCCTAGACAAATAGAAGAGAAAGCAACTCGAAGAATAGGCGTTTCACTACGACTCTCTTCTTTGCAAAAACGAGTACTTATGACAGATCAATTTGCGCTAGATACACTGAAGGAGAAGGCAGAAGAGTACATCCGATGGGATCCTGTTGTTTCGACACGGGAAGAGATTTCGCAACTCCTCAAGGAAGAGGACTGGAAAGCACTGGAAAGGGCAATCATGCACCGCCTGGCCTTCGGAACCGCCGGTATTCGCTGCGTTGAAGGGTGATGAACAGGACTGCGCGGGAGAATGGGCGCTGGCTATAACTGCATGAACGACCTGGTGGTGCTACAAACGGCCCAAGTATGTGTTTGAGGATTGCGTGAATGAAAGGGCATCTGCGAGTATCTCTTGCAACAGTTCGGCGAGGACGTGAAGAAGCGGGGCGTTGTCGTTGGGTCGGTTTCCGTTCCCTGGGTGATGGGGTAGCTATGATCATCGCGCGCTGGGCGACCTCTCCTCGAAGTCCTTCTTCCTCATCACGGCGAAAGTGTTCCAGCAGAAGGGAATCCCCGTGTACGGCTTCAACTCCTTCGCATTCACCCCGCTGGTGGTACGCCTTCCCACGGCCCTCTCTCCTAGCCCTTCTCCATCTCCGCCTACAACTGCTGCGCGGGCATCATGATCACCGCCTCCCACAACCCCGCGGCCGACGACGGCTACAAGATCTACTGGGAGAACGCCTGCCAGATCATCTCGCCGCACGACAAGAACATCTCCGCCTGCATCCAGGCGAACCTCGCGCCGTGGACCGACTACGCGGCGATCCCCGCGGAAGAGCCCCTGGCGAAGATGATCGACATCACCGAGAGCGCCGTGGCCAAGTACATGGCCTACACTACGGCGCTGCTGCACCGCAACGCGCCGGAGACGAACGCGCGCTGTCCCGCCGTGATGTACACCGCCATGCACGGCGTGGGGGGCGTGTTCGTGCGCGAGCTGCTGAGCCACTTCCACCTGCCGCCGGTGCGGGTGGTGCAGGCGCAGCTGCTGCCCGACCCCACGTTCCCCACGGTGGCCTTCCCGAACCCCGAGGAGAAGGGCGTGGGCGATGAGGGGAGGCGTGAGCCGTAGGCGCTGAAGCTGGCGCTGGAGGAGGCGGACAAGGAGGGCGTGAAGTACGTGTTCGCGACCGACCCGGACGCCGACCGGTTCATCTGTGCCGAGCGCGGCGAGAAGGGCGTGGAGACGAGAGGGCGGCGTGAGGCGTAGTGGCACGTGTTCAAGGGCGACGAAATCGGGGCGATTTTCGGGTACTACATGTGCACCCACACCAGTGGGAAGCGGTGCCTGGTGAACAGCGTGGTGTCGAGCCGGTGGTTCGTGCGCATGGGCGAGCGGCTGGGTGTGCGCTGCGAGCAGACGCTGACGGGCTTCAAGTGGATGGGTAACAAGCAGTGGGAGCTGGAGAAGGAGGGCTTCAAGCCGCTGCTGACCTACGAGGAGGCTATCGGCTACGCGGTGGGCGGCGTGGCGCGCGACAAGGACGGCGTGAGCGCGCTGGCGGTGATGGGCGAGATCGTGGCGGAGCTGGCGACGCGGAGCAGCGGACTGCTCGCCTACCTGGAGGAGATGTGTGTGCGCGGCGGGGACGTGAGGTGTAGCTACCAACGCTTCGGGTACTCGACGACGCGCAACAGCTACGTGATCAGCCGCGACGAGGCGTACACCAACGCGGTCTTCGCGCGGCTGCGTAACGGGGGAAACTACCTGTTCAAGATGGGCGACTACCGGGTGGCGGCGATCCGCGACCTGACGACGGGCTACGACAGCGCGCAGGAGGCGAACGGATTCCGCGCGGTGCTGCCGGTGGACCCGGCGAGCCAGATGATCACGTTCGACTTTGCGAACGGCGCGTGCCTGACGCTGCGCACGAGTGGAACGGAGCCGAAGATCAAGTACTACATGGAGGTGATGGGCGAACAGAAGGAGGAGTGCGAGAGTGGATGCGGTGGAAGCGAATGAGGCGTAGAGGAAGCCGACGCGATGGAGAAGGCGATGCTGAGCGTGGTGTTCGATAAGAAGTGTGTGTGTTTGTTGCAACAAGAAATCGAATTCTGAAACTCCAAGAGAAGAGAGAAGTGCTGGCTAAGAAGGGATAAATGACCGTACTTTCTACGGATGACGGGGGTGCCGAGACGCCACTCAAACTCACGCGTGTAGAAGTGCGTCCAAGTCTGAACGCCCACGGACTGCAGCTGCTGGATCAGGCTGCTCAGCTCCGCGTAGTTCTTGCAGTGCAGGTCCTCCGCGTAGTTCTTGCAGTGCAGGTCCTCCGCGTACAGGTAGGGCGTGAGGTGGAAGAAGCAGCGCAGCGTGCCGCAGTAGTACTGAAGGGACGTGAGCACTGCTGGCGAGAGGGGAGGGTAACAGAGGTGGTGATTGCCATTCCCGCAATCCAGCCAGTGGATCTCTCGCACACGCGTCATGATGCAGTCGGAAAAGAGGCTCGCCCCGAGCTCTACCAGGATCTGATTCAGCACGAGACCGCCTCGTGAGAAGCCCATGAGAATGATGGGCAATCGATTGTTGTCGTTGCATATGTAATTGTTGATGAGTACCGAAAGGGACTGCAGAGCCCTTCCGCTCGGATTGTCTAGCGATGATCCGGAACACTCACCCGTACAATCCTTCACGTTTCCATCGGGATCGCAATCCAAATACTCTCCGTATAGGCTAATCTCGTCCGACTTTTGGGAAGGACGCACGATGAACACACTACGCTAATGGGAGGAATACGAATGCAACTTGGAGCGTGGATACTTCTCGTGTAAAATCTGAAGCGTCTGCTCATACGAGAAGTCGGTATACGCCTTTGCAATGGGAGACAGAATCCTGTGTTTCACACGCAATGGAAGCCGCTACATCTTCGCCTCCGCATCCTGGATATCTCCAGGAAAGAAGATTAGAGAGGAAACTGGGCACCGCACCTGATACGAGTACACATCGTTGCCGTAGCAGCAGGTGTAGCTCGCTGAGTCCATCCGTATCAAACAGGGATGGGAACTCATTCTATTGTGACAACGGAAAGGGACGCCACAAATCTGCACCAATTCGCTGTCTTCGCTGCTTCCTGCGATAACGATGTGTACTGCATGCCGTACGAGCATTGCTGCAGAGAGAGGGGTGTTTAGGCATGGGAGGCGTCGATTCTGTCATAACCCCTTCTTATTTCATGCAGTAGCTCTGATCTCCTTTTGGTCTTCAAGGAAGCACCACCCATTGTGAGTTTGCATACACATTAGAATCGGTGGTGTTGTCCATCCCCCTTCTGAAAGACTGCCATGTCCTCGCTGCCACTTCTATGCGCAAGGTGTATGAAGCTGAAGGATCGAAGTGACTTTTCAAAGAGTCAGTTGAAGAAAAAGGAGCTGCGTGTCTGCACGGAGTGCAGCAAGGTCATGACGACTCAGGGACAAGAAACGACTCGGAAGGGAAATGAAGCCGTTTTTGTCCCTCCGGCACGTCTATTCAAACCATTATCCGGAGCTGCAGCGGACAAGGCGGATCGAATGACGTGCCTAACAATGCACCAGCCCTGGGCCTCTCTGTTGGTATACGGCATTAAGAGAGCGGAGGGAAGGGGGTGGACTACAGATTTCCGTGGGAGATTGTGGATTCATGCGGGTTCTTTCAGAGAGGAGTGATCATGGGTAGCAGCAAAAGAGCCCACCCCAGAACTGATCGCGTCGTGTGAGGAGCATTACCGCGAGATCTACAGACTGCACGGAGACTCGATTGCAATCGACTTTCCCAAACACTACCCAACGAGTGCGCTCGTGGGATGCGTGGACGTCGTGGACGTGGTTCCCTTTCAGGATCTGTCTGCCATGCATATCCCCTCTTCGGTCGTTGCGTGTTGCGCTTGTCAGGTGTAGGTAGAAGAGGAAGAAATGGGATCTCCGTTTGTATTCCTGTGCCAGAACTATCAGGTCTGCATTGGAGAGGATATTGACTCGTAGCGACTGATGCTTCCCTTTTCGCTTAAGGGAGAACACAAGTTGTGGAAGATGAATCCGCGAGTACAGAGGAAGAAGCGAGAGTGAAAAGTAGGACGTGAAGAGCTGCCAGAGCATCATGAAGGACAGTGTGTCTCCCTTCCCGGTTGATTTTTACTCCCTCGCCTATGCCTATTACGAATCGCAGAGTAGTTGGCCGTGTTTGTTTCCATCCGTCAGTGTTTCCTGAAAGGCCTTATCCAAGTCGTATTTCACGTCTATTCCTCTTCTGTGATGTGAAATGGACGTGAGTGTGGATGATGCGCAATGCTGGAAAGAGCCAACCAACGGATTCTTCACCTCTCAATAATCTCGAAAACAATCATAGAATGCTTCTTCTCTTCCATGATTGCCATTCAGACGAATGAGCGGAAATGGATCACCATATAGCATCGTTATGAATAAAAGTACAAAGTCTGTCAGATAGGCACAATTCATGGAATTGCCGAGGGCACGGCAGAATCCCTAATTGACCATCTATCTACAGGAAAGACTAGGTCATTTCGAGAAGCGATCTGCCGTGTGCATGGGGGGTGGTTTTTCATTATTTCTTTCGCTTTGCGAGTTGGGAATTGTAAGTCTCTGTTTCTTGATTCTGTGGGACTGTGGCGGCCGATGATTACCATATTTGCTACTCTTGATGCAAAATGATGAACATCTACCAAGATCTCTGAGGTCTGCCGTGAGCCTGTCTGCAATGAAGATAAGATTGTTTCGTCATGAACTCCGGTTGTGAAATATCTTACGAAACGCTGCCTTCCTTCTGAGCATGGATGTGTTAGGAATGGTATGATGTAATACTTATTGGGAATCTCTCTGAATCCTGATTACAAAAATAAGTGTCATCTTTGATCTGACCTATTCCTTGTGACGATGGCTGATGATAAAAAGATAGGGACAACTGAACCCTGACGAACCACATCTTTTTATTCTACTGACATCGTGTCGACGGTGATGAGATTAGACTAGAGTCTCTGATATCTTCTATACTTTAGCATGAAGAGAACCCTTGGCTGTCTGAGTCCATTTTGGTCATGAACCCTCTGTGAATGTATACTTATTGTTTGTAGAGTTGTTGGGTGTTTGTTCCATCACATTGTTTCTAAAAGATGTCTAGTTTGGGTTGCGGGTGCTTGGTTCACTCTCTAGCTGCTTCATCCACTGCAAAGGTGATCAACTTGACCGACTACAGCCTGCCCCAGCTGGAGAACCTTCTTCAGACTCTACTCGCTGTAGTTTCGTTGGCAACCGCACTTAGAGTGTAGCAGCGAGAGCAGGCAGTCTCCATGCTCAACACAATGAAAGATACAAACGAAAAGGCGGAAAAGGCGATGGAAGCATTGAAGTGCATGAAGCCGGGAAATGAAAGTATGGATGTGATGTTGTTTTGTCAAAATGTAGACAAAGACGTGTTAATCCCCGTGTCAGCAAATATCATGGTTCCTGGAAAGGTGGAGAATGTGGACCACGTCTACGTTTCGATTGGAGCCAACTACGTGGTGGAAAAGACCGTGGATGACGCGAACCAGTTCTTCTCGAAGCAGAAGACGATGCTGGACGCGAGCATCAAGTCTGTGCGGTCCCAGGCGATGAGTCTCGAAGATCAGCTGTATCCCGTGAGAAAGATGATCGAGATTCGAAAGCTGCAACAGCAGCAGCAGCAGGCGAGTGCAAAGTGATCTGTTTGTTGTACGCACGTGTGGAGCAAAACAGGTGTACTGGGTCGTATTGGGTGGCAATTGGGTCGCCATGTAGGGTGGAGGTTGTACCGCGGTCCTCTGGATGGGAACTGCCATATAGGGGTCAGAAAGCGTGTGATTCCGGTCCATCTGCGGATTCCCGGGCTGCTGCGGCGAATTCATATAAATGAAAGGCGACCGAGGCGTCAGGACGGAATAGGGCGAAGTGGACGGGATTTGGGGAGAGATGGTAGAGTACTGATTCATTGCAGCCTCGGGACGATAGCCCTGCACCATAGGCATGTAATGCGAGCCGGTTTGCGCAGCATAGCTTGCTGGAACCGAGTTCATATCAACGGAGGACAGCTGGGGCATCATGGAGTACTGCATCGATCCGGGAACTGCAGAGTACTGGGAGCTTGGGTACTGGAAGGACGGATGGAAAGGAACCGAGTCACGGTAGATCTATGCTCTATACGAAATGGAGGGACTACTTGTGAATCGGTTGGTACCTTCTATGCATTAGACAGGAAAGCAGTGAATACATCCATATGTGGTTGTGTTGAAGCGGGGGTCGTTAGAGTCTGCTTTGTCGCATTGTCTTGGGGCGCCTTTTGAATATTTCTCTGTTTGCTGTTCATAGACTCGGAAAGCGGCTTTCCACGCTTCAAATCTGCGTTATTCGCATTTACCGATTCGTTGAACTCCTTGTAGATTAGCAGATCGATTTCGTCAAGCGACGTTAGGAAAAAGTCCTTTTCGCATTTCAATGACGTGATCTCCAGCTTTATAAGGTAATACACCTTCTCCAGCTACAATCTCATTGCTGCCCACAGATCATACTTCCTGCACTTCGGCCAGGAGAGAGGAGTATTCATTCCGCAAGGATTCCAGTCTGGGCATTATTCAACCATCCATCAGGCCTACTCCGCTTTGCGAGGTATTTTTGATTCCAAATCCTTTTGCTCACTCATCGCTGTGATATACAGAAAGATTGAATAGGAGAATGACCAACAAACAGAGCAAGCACGCTCCATGCACGCAAAGTATCGCTCCTCGAACTCCTTACACTCCTCTCCCTTAACAAGACAATCAGAAAACAGGCGCATCTCCTCATCGCAAGACCTCTTCTTCACTTGCCTACCCTTAACAGTCACGCATGCAACTACTCGACAAGCAGTGAATTCTGTGCTTCCTCCAAGGCCTCTTGGGTTTCCTTGATCACTTGATCCTCCGCCTCCATCTCCTCGTCATTCTTCTTCATTACTTCCTCTCTACACTATATTCAAATCTCGTCTTCTACCGAGCCGCGGTCATCTTTTCCTCCACGCTCTCCTCCTCCTCCTAAACGTGATATACGAATGCATTCTCCATACTTCTTCATGGTTTATCATATTGTCAATACTGTCACTACGCCTCAGGATTCCCGTGAACTCCCCACATGACACTAAATAGAGAATGGTTGGTATCAGGAACCTGCTGCTCTTCGTGCTCCTCCTCCTCTTCTTCTTCTTGAGAGTCTTCTTCCGATTCTCCCTTTTGATCCTCGATATACTCTGAGATGCGTTCCATCAACGCGGGACTGATCTGTATATCACGTCAATGGGTAAGCAGGCAACCTTCACAGGCATCTCTTCCATTTCCTCATTGGTCTCTTCATTCTGATCATATTCCTCGTCGTAGGAAGATTGACTAGCACCCATTGTTGTTCAAATCGCTCTCTATCTCTCTGAATGAGCAACCATAATCGGGTCGATTTTGCACACTGAAGCGTCAAACGGATTATCACTGAATAGTTTATCCCTCTTCACGATGAGCAACGTGCGTCTTCTATCTGGCGATGATGTCTAGTTTTCTACTGCTCTCAGTGCGTTTTGCAGTCATGCGGGGACAGAGCAAGCGATGCAGTATCGAGATGCTGCGGTGAACATACTGAAGAATATGCGCGGTGGTGTGTCCGAAACGATCGTAATGCAAATGCTTATCCCTGCCGAAGTTCCCTTTCCTTTTCTACGTGATCTGTAGAAGGCACTTCACGATGGCATTGACTCCGGTAACATTCCCGTGGTCGTTGACATGCTGTACTTTTTCACCTCTTGCTGTGTTGAATTGGGGCCCACATTCCATATGGAATTCAATCGTTTGCGTGGTGTCATCGAGCAGTGCATTGTGTGCAAGATTGAGGCAGTTTTTGTTGGCGGAATTGACAAATAGAATGTATACAACATCGCAAAGGGATTGCTAACAAGCGCATACAAGTACTGCCACCATGACAGCATTAATCCCGGATACTTGAGTTATTTAGTCTCCAACAGTAATTATGGTAAATGCATTGCGTTTTGATTCATTGTAGATGCGGATGTCATTCGTGCTGTTCTTGATTGCGTGGACATCATGTTGGCCTGGTCTTCGGAGGACCTATTCCGCCAGTACTTCCGCCTCCACTCCTTGTTGAGCTGTTTGCTGGATACCCAGTGGGTGAACCCCCTGCCGGAGGACCTCTTGAAGCGAGTCACGGAACAGCGTGCCCGTCTGGAGGAGCTGGGCAAGAACAGGCCGGAGGAGCACAAGCAGGAGCTGAACAGGGGCGCCAAGCAGGAGGAGCACAAGGAGGCGGAAGGGCCCAAGCCCGAGGCGAAGCCAGAGAAGAAAAGAGGGAGGTGTCTGTGTGTTGTGCTGTTATTGCTGTTTGCTGTGGCGGCTGTGTTCGGCGTGTCGTGGGCTGCGTGCGAGACGAAGATGGCTGTGTCGGGGAGGGAGAAAGAGGTGCTGGAAGCGGTGTGTGTGCCGTATGAGAAGGGTGTGGAGGTGGTGAGCGAGGTGGCGGAGGTGGCGAGGACATGGTGGGAAAAGGAGGCTGTGATGGAGAAGTCTGTTGAGAAGGAGATGAAGCCTGCTGTTGAAGAGAAGGCTGTTGAGGAGGAAGTGAAATCTGTGGAAGAGAAGCCTGTTGAGGAAGAGAAGCCTATTGAAGAAGAGAAGCCTGTGGAAGAAGTGAAACCTGTAGAAGAAGAGAAGCCTATTGAAGAAGAGAAGCCTGTGGAAGAAGAGAAGCCCGTGGAAGAAGAGAAGCCTGTTGAGGAAGAGAAGGCTGTGGAAGAAAAGCCTGTTGTGGAAGAGAAGCCTGTTGTGGAAGAGAAGCCTGTGGAAGAGAAGCCTATTGAGGAAGAGAAGCCTATTGAGGAAGAGAAGCCTGTTGAAGAAGAGAAGCCTATGGAAGAAGAGAAGCCTATGGAAGAAGAGAAGCCTATGGAAGAGAAGCCTATTGAAGAAGAGAACCCCGTGGAAGAAGAGAAGCCTGAAGAGAAGGAAGAAAAGCCTGAAGAGAAGGAAGAAAAGCCTGAAGAGAAGGAAGAAAAGCCTGAAGAAAAGGAAGAGAAGCATGAAGAAAAGGAAGAAATACCCGCTGAGAAGGAAGTGAATCCCGTCAAAGAAGAGACACCCATGGAAGAAGATCTCCCCTTCTTAGCAGAGGTTCTCGACACGGTTCTTTCCTCGCGCGAGATCGCCTTCCTTCGCCGCAATGCTGTTCCTGCTGTCATCGTGCTAATCCTCCTATTCTTCGTGACCGCGATCGCCCTGAGGAACCAGAATGCTACCTCCTCTTCCGATGATGCGCAGAAGAAGGAGCCTTCGCCATTGGAGCAGAATCCCAGAGGAGGATTCAATGAGAGATGCCAATCTTGGCGTACTCGATAATACGCATGCAGCGCAAAAGGATGAAGTCCAGTAGAATGTAATCAATATGTCTGTATTTTGCACCTCGATTTCTGTGAATACTAATTCCCGAATGCAATCACCTGTTTGTTTAAACAAGAAGAAAACAATACTATTCGCTTTAGATACGGAATTGAAAACAGAAGGAGGCACACAACCCCCACAGTTACACAATCAAATCGCATTGTCGAATCTACGACAGGGATCGTGCCAACTGCTATATCACTCGCGAATACATCATTCCCGCTAAATAGAAATGCGGGAGGCTGAACAATCCCAAGATCACTGTTGTAGGGAAGAGAAGAATAGGAAAGAGGCAATTTCTCAAGCGGAATGGTTAGTGTGAAGGAAGAGGCAGAAAAACGGATGAAGAGCTCGGAATGGTGAAGGGACAGAGAAATGGGCTTGGATGAAGAGATTTGGTCGGTGTAGTAGTAGAAGGACGGTTGCAGGGGAAGACGGAGGGTGCAGCTGTGGCAGGGCTGTGAAAAGTGAATGAAGAGGCTTCCAGAAACCAAATCATGGTCTACCGATGATCCTGAATGTGTGCACAGACTGATAATCCGTTGCGATAGAAATGGAGATGATAAGCAGGAAGAGAAGAACACATCCATCCATACGGTGGATTCATGAATAGAAATCGCTATTGGTGAAGTACAACCAGAGAGACAACATAATTGGAAGAAAGGAAAGGAAAGAAAAGGGAAAGAGGGATTCAATCCCACTCGCTTCAGCGACTTGAAAAAGGGCGAACAAAGAGAAAGAGGTTGATAGTAAAACCCAGAATGCAAGGAATCCGGCTGGAAGGAAACGGGAAGAGAGAATGAGGAAGAGATGTCATCAATCAACTTGGAAATAGCTCGAGTCGGCATTGATTTGTTCCATCGCACAAACAAGCCATCCGGAAGCTGCATGCCAGCATTCCCTCTTCCACGTGAAAAGACAATGGGCACACCGTCATAGTCTCGAATACGTTCCATATTCACTCCATTCACGGAGAACGCACTGTGAAGGTGGAGAGTGGACGCGTTGTCTATCTCTGAAATACTACGGGAAGCAAGAACTGAATTGAACACATCGTGATAGATGAACAGTGGAGCAACCATTGTGAGACTGATCCTCCGAATCGTGCCATAGAGGGAAGAATTGCTTATAGAGTCCACACTGCTCTGTATAAACGACGAGGAACAGAAGAAGAAGACGGTTGCGCATCCTTGTCAACAGAAATGTGAAGAAATCCATTCCATCGCGTGAAGCAACAAATAAGATGAGCACAGAAACGAGTAGTAAAGAAAGACAACCCCGTCATTTCGGTTGAGTGGACTTCATACACTGTGAGAGATGAAACGTGAACTGAGGGCCATACACCTAGTTGTGAAATAAAAACGGGGCAGCAACAGTGTTATTGCAGTGAGGACACTTCACTGTGTATAAAAACGCGTCGTAGCAGTATGGTTTCTCCTTAGAAGCGTAGCACTCCTTTTCCATGAGCATTCGCTGCGCGTAGTCACTATTGCCACGCGTCCAGCGTGATGGGTTTTGATATAGGCTTCTGTGAATCTACGACTGAGGGAATCGAATCGGAAAAACGTCAAAAGCCAGATCCTCACTAATCATCCTCAGTGTGGCATCCAGCAACGCTCTCTTCTCGTCCATCGTACAGCGGGGAAGAGCGGTCAATTCTGTGAAAAAACAAAGGCAGACAAGACTATACTTCCAACATCTCTCCATGCTCTTCCGGGTTGTACTCCTCTTTCAGAAGGTCGGAGAACGACTTGAGCGCGTCGACGCCCCGCACCTCCTCGGTCAGCTGCGGGACGAGAACGATGTGGAAATCCTGGAAGAGGTCAAAGACTTGGTTGATGTACTTGTCCTGCATCTTGCGGCGCGCGATGCACTTGCGGCAGGCGCAGTCGGCGTCGGGGAAGACAATCTACGGGTGATGCCCGAATTGCGCGCGGACCTGGTTAATGACGATGGAGTTCACGTTGATCTGGTACTTGGTGAGCTGCTGCACCAGACGCTCGGTCTCGTACACGCTAAGGAACTCGGGGATGCAGACAGCGATGAAGGTGGTTTCGTTGACGTTCTTGAAACGCTCGGACACCTTGTGAATGGTGCCCTGCAGCTCCGACATCTTCTCCTTGATGGTGCTCATGCTGGGTGCGTTGGACCCCATCAGCGCGGACATCTAGGACTGAGTGCCTGTAGCGAAGCAGACTTGAGAGAACAGGCCCGAGAAGGAAGAAGTCAATCCGCTCAGACTATCGAAGGAGGATTCAAGCATGGAGGGGAAGGAGAGAAGGCGCAGCGTGTGTCCTGTGGGCGCAGTGTCGAAAACGACCACATCGTACTTCATCTCCTGCACCTCCTTCATGAGCTCCGAGAAGGAGAGCGCCTCGTCGATTCCGGGGATGGACGTCGACAGGTTGCCGATCAGATCGTTCAGTTTGCTTCCCGCTTCCTCATTCATTCCAGGAACGCTAAACAGCTTCTTGAACTCTACTTCTCATTCCAAACCATCATAGCAACCATTCTGGGGATTGGATTCAATCTCCATACAGTAGAGATTCGTAAAACCGTTGACAAGGAGTGGATGGCTCGTAAACTTCTGCTTGAATGCGTCACTATGGATGGGCTATTCGTTCAGCGCAGAGTACCTCAAGTTGTGGGCCGGATCAGTGGAAATGATAAGGACGCTCTTTCGCGTGTTGGTAAGCTGCACAGCGAGCGAGCACGAGGTCGTTGTCTTGCCAACGCCTCCCTTCCCGCCAACGAAGATCCTATGCGTTAGTAGAAGAACGGCAGGAAAACCATTTCAGATCCTGGTTTTCGATGATGTGACGCAAAGTGGGCTCAGGAATATCAATTTCGTCCTCCATGGGAGTATTCTTCTGTGCGGACCTCAGTCATCCCTTCCCTTTGCTGTGTGTCATCTCAATCGTTATGGTTCCCCTGAGTTGATAGACTCCATTCCAGTAATGGTCATTGTGTACAAAAGTTGGATGGAAAGGACACCAATGGTACAAAAGGGGCGTAGGAGATGGAAGGAAGATGAATCACACCCCTTCATCCATTCCCTCTAAAGCCCTGCATCCCCACGGTGATCCTGGATTCAACACCTTCACGAAGCATAGAAGGAAGGGTGAGCGGATGGTTTAGTGACTGTGTGTCGCGAACAGCGGGAGTTTCATGTCCGTTTCTGAATACCATTCGTATCCCACAACAGAAGAATCACTCATTTTTGTTCACTTCCTTTTTCATGAGTTCGTTTGCGACCAAGCTGTATCGCTCGCTGAACCCGACAGTCATTACCCGCGGCTCCACATTCTATGCAAAGAATCCCAGTAGAAACAGGGGAGGCGTATAACCGAGTAGACCTGGTTTCTACGTCGTGGGTGTATAACCGTTTGGACACGGTGAAGATTATCGACGCGACACGCCACATTGCAGAGCACAGAAATGCGAAGAGCGAGTATTTCGCGGTAGGGACGATTGAATCGACGTGATGGAATAGAGCCGCCTTCCCGGAGCGCAGTTTTTGGACCTGGAGAACCTGTGCCAGCGTGACGGCCCTCTGATCAAGAAGATGCCGACGGAGGACCAGTTCCAGAAGATGGTGGAGCGCCTCGGCATCAGTTCTGACGATGATGTGGTGATTTACGACACGCAGGGCCTGTACTCGGCTGCCCGCGCGTGGTTCATGTTCCGCGTGTTCAACAAGAACGTGAAGGTGCATGTGATGAACGGCGGTCTCGTTCGCTGGACGACGGAGGCGTATCCGCTGGAAAAGGGCAAGTACGAGCTGCCGTCGAAGAAGGGTTCCTTCGCGCTGAACCCGGACTACTCGCTGATCTGTTCGATGAACGAGGTGAATCAGCGCGTGCGCGACTACAAGGGCGGTCTGACGAAGCGCACGGTGGTGGACATGCGCAAGCCCTGCTGCTACCACGGCACGTGCCACGCGCCGATCGCGAACCTGCCGAAGGGGCACATTCCGGGCAGCGTGAACATCCCGTACTACAACATCACGGACCCGTACAACAACTACATGATCCGCAACCCCGACGAGCTGCGCACCATCTTCGAGAAGCACGGCGTGATGGTGAACGAGCCCGAGAAGATGATCTTCAGGTGAGTGTCTGCGCGCGGTGTGAGGCGTAGCTGCGATTACGGCATTTCTTCGTGCGTGGGCCTGTTCGCCATGACCTTGCTCGGTCGTCCGCTGGAGAGGTGTGAGTGTGAGAGGTGTGTGAGGCGTAGCTGCTGTGTGTACGACGGGTCGTGGATCGAGTATTCGCAGCAGAAGGATGCTGCCATTGAACTGTGTTAATTCTTATACCATATGTTGTGTCTTTGCTTTAGTATTCAAGTCTTTGATGTCCTCACTCTAGTCCATACCCTTTTATTGCATGTCACTTCACACTACTCCTATCCCCACGTCACTTCATACATCACACTACCTCACTACTCACAAAGGGACTCTCAAACAAACACCCCCACTATATCGAGTTCGCCATCTTGGCCTGGGCGATGGAGGCGACTCTGCGGGTGTCGGGGAAGCGGTTCACGTACTCGCCCATGGGGATGAAGGCGACCTGGATCTGTCGGCGGTTGTACCATCGTCCGTTCATCTCGTCCGCCACGCGCTTGCACGTCGGCACGTCGTCGAACATCATGTACACGAAGCCGTCCGACTGCTTGTCCACGAAGCAGTGCAGCACCGTGCCGAAGCGCTGGCACTCGTTCTTCACGTCCTCTTGGATCGTGATGTCCCAGTTCGGGTCCGTCTCCGCCGCCGCCAAAAACATGTTCTTCAGCACCAAGCAGTTGCTCGCGTTGCCCTCGATCACCGGCTTGCCGTCCGCGCCCATGCTCTACGCCTCACGCGCCGCGCCCGCGCCCACCGCCGTGGCCACCTGCCCGGGGTTGTTGACCTCGTGGATCATGCGCGTCAGGTCCGCGTCCTTCTTGCTCTCCGCCAGGTGGCGCATCAGCAGCGTGCGGCGCTGCGGGTCCAGCGCCACGTTCTCGTTCTGCTCCTCGTCCTCCAGGCGCCAGTTGCGGCCGTCGCGGCGCTGCTGCAGCGTCACCTTCATCTTGCGGCCCAGCACCTCCTCGCCGTCCATCTTCACCGCCGCGCGCGAGGCGCACTCTACCGCTTAACACAGCATGCGATGATTACCCGGGCGACGGAACTTCACGTAGGCCGTGCCGTGGAACACGCCGTGGCTGTCCGTCTCCAGGGTGGCGTTCTCCACGTCGCCGACGCTCCCGAAGATCTAGGGATGAGGAGCGGAGAAGACAGCAACATCGAGGATGTCGCGACGCGTCAGCTGCGGATCGAGGTTGGTGACGTAGATGGTGGACGGCAGAATCTTCGGCGGCGCCTTCTCCTTCATGGCGGACCAGTTCTTCTCGGCCTCGCTTCGCTTCACCTTCATGGGGAAGCCGCTGCAGTTGCAGGCCTTGTGCTTGGTGCACATCTTCTGGCCGTTCAGGAGCAGCGCGCGGGCACAGTCTTCCTGCGAGCCCATCTCGATGTAGCCCATGCCCTTCGAGCGGCCGGAGTTCTTGTCGCGAATCAGCTTGATCGACTTCACCTATGCGTTAGCGGGAGAATCAGCCAACCACCTTTCCGGCCTGCTGGAAGTAGTGACGGAGCCACTTTTCATCGACCTTCACCTGCAGATCGGACACGAACACGGTGCAGAAGTCGCGGGTCAGCGATTCCTAGGTAAAAGAGAGACAGTGAGTCCAACCTCGTTGTCGTTCTCCTCATGGTGGTGGTGCCTTCTGCTTCTGTCTCTGCTGTGGTGGTGATCTCTGTGACTGCGAGAACGGCGATCCCGACTGCGAGAATGGTAATGTCGGCTGCGGCGGTCCCGACTATCGCTTCTGTCATGGTGATGACTTCTGCGAGCGTCTCTGCTGTTGGAAACGTCTTCCGGGTTGCGTGCGTCTGAGGCAAGCCGTCTTGTATGAATCGATTGGAGAATGCACTTACTCGCTCGCAGGAGGTTGACCAGCCATGGGAGGAGCCGGAGGCGCTTGAGGCTACGAGTGAGGTGATGAAGGGCGTGGACAACGATTTGAGGGTTGCTTCCTTGTTGGAATTCCATTGTGTAGTTGAACAACGAAAATGGAACGGATTTGCCGATAAGGGGTTCAAAAACTGCGTAATCTGTTTAAAACGCTCAGGTGTGGTACAAACAATTGTAACGACGCGAGTACTTCTTCCGGTTACTTCTCTTTTTGTTCTTCTTTCGGATGATCACTTCGCGCAGCTTCTTCTTCTTTTCTTCCTCAATCGCTTCCTGACGCTTTTCTATCATGTTCATCTTCTTGCTGTCCTTCATCATTTCGGCGAGGTAATCCTCGGGACGCAGGTAGGGAATGCCATTCTCCTTCAGCATTTTCCGTCCCTCCATCGTTCCCTTCACTGACGCTTCATAACTAGGGGATGAATATGGGGAGAAACAGCCACAATGCCAGCTCTCGCTTTATATCGTCCTGTGCATCCTTAATCTCCTCCACGTCCACCGTTATATCCAGCGTCTCCTTCCAGGGGAGATCTCTCTTCATCTTCTCCAACTCGGCCTGAATGCCCTTCTATCATGTGAATTCGCACATCGAAATTGCTTACAACGTCCTTCTTTATCGGCTGACGGTTGGCGCTCCTCATGCGCTGCAACGCCTGCATCTCCTCGTCAAACTGCGGGTCGTAGGAATCACTCTCTCTGCGCATTACGTACAATCCAAACAACTCACTCAGAACTCATGGTGGGGGCTGAATAGGGAGAAAGAAGTGGCGTTTAGGACAGAGTCCAAAAATCGGGGGTTCTTTGTCATCATGGGTGTTGACCTGCATGGAGATGAGGTGTGGATAGACGACGGTGCTGACAAAATGGGAGACTGGATACGAAAGAGTTCTGGGAATGAAAGATGATTCACTCAATTATCCTCTCCATTCACCTCTCATCTCCTTGAACAACTCATTGGTGAACCTTACGGGGGAATAGATTCGATCCACTGAAATGCTGGCAAGTCGGTTTCCATTGCATACTAGAGCGGCCGTTTCCTGTGGAAGGTGCTTTTCGTCCTTTATTACGGGTGTACCCAAATCGGTTCGCAATGGGGAAGGACGGCATGTCCAGCGGAATTTGAAGAAGGACTATATCCGGAAGAAGGGAAAGTCCCATTCGTCAACACTATGGCTCGATCGCCAGCTACGCGATCCCTACAGCATTCGTGTAATGCTGGTGAAGATGAATGATGAGTAGGCACTGGAAGAAGGTCATCGTTCCCGTGCCTATTTCAAACTGGAGGAGATTGACAAGGCAACCTCATAGGGGGATTCTGATGGCATAGAAGTATTCCCTATTCCATAAGGACGATATTGTGGTAGATGTAGGGGCTGCTCCTGGCGGTTGGTCGGAGTATGCGGTTCAGAGGGTGGGAACCACTGCCCCGTGCTCTGTAGTATCCATTGATTTGCTAGCGTTTGACCCAATTCCGGGCGTCCACTTCATTCGAGGGGATTTCATGGATGATGCAATGAAGAGAGAATTGCTTGAGTATATTGATGGCCGAAGGGTAAACACCGTGTTGAGTGACATTGCACCCAATTTTTCGGGCGATCACTCCATCGATCATGAGAAGCAGGTGCGAATTGCTATCGGAAAATTCATTGTAGATTGCCATGTCCAGAAGTGTTCTTAAGTTTGCGTATGAAGTGGCAGACAGTCATTGCAACGTAGTTTTGAAGGTTCTTCAAGGAAGCGAGTTCCCTCTGTTTATGAAGGAGGCGCGTTCTCTGTTCCGAGAGTGCCACATCATGAAGCCGAAGGCCTCTCGAAAGGAGTCCTCCGAAGTGTATTGCGTTTTTCGTGATTTTGTGAACTGTGCTGTTTGTGGTAGTCCTCATTCGCATTCCACTTTCAATGTAATGCATATAATCCACATAAAATAACAAACAGAATCAACTAGAGAACACTAACTATATGCAAAACTAGGAACCCCAGAATGACACTCATTCCTTCTGCTGCTCATTTCCCAGAGTCCGATGAAACACGACGCGGGCAACACAATCACTAACCATATTATGGGGTTGTCTCTTGACCAGGACCCATCCCGCTTGTGGGACCACATTCGACCCCTTGATCTTCTTGGGCTTGTACTTTGGTGAAATAGCCTTGCGCGGAGTGGTCGCCCTGCGTACTGCAGTCGATTCTACATCATCAACCCTTGACCTCATTTCTACGCTGGGTCTGTCCGGAAACAGCACGGTACCCAACTGTTCCGTAGGAGGGTGCATACGCAGTCTGACTGGGATAATACCCCACATAACCAGCGTTTGGCTGCCCTGTGGGATAGGGTAGCAGATAGGATGTGGAGAGGGTACTCATGAGGATGGCGATCAGGCTGTATAGCCAAATGCTGTAGGTTTATGGTTGATTCCGTGAGAGCCAATCAGAATTCGAGCTTGATCATGCTCTCTATCACCATTGCTTTTTGGTATTCCTGATTGTCCAACTTGTCATATGTCTTTTCAATGGAAGTAAAGTCACTAGTCATCCTCCAGCACAATACCAAGCACATTGCGGTGATGAGGCTGCTCGAACACCACTTCAGGGTTTTGCTTGTATGGCTCTATAGAGTGCATCCGTGGACAGAAAAGGTCTGCTCGGAATGCAGTAACAACAAATGATCTACCCTCACCCTGGATATACAGAGAGTCGGGGAGTATGAAATGAAACAAAACGCAGACAAATCGTTGTGATGGACCGAATGAGGCAATCACGCCTCCGTTAGCAGCAAGTAGATGGGAAAAACAGAGGAAATTGTAAACCCAGTGCGACTCTGTGAGTTGCAAGAGCATAGAATCAGCCCTTTCGGCAAGCATAGCGGAACAGAGCAACTGCCTTTGATCAGAATACCCCAATGAGCCAATCAAATGCGTGCCTATTCCATTATCGTCCCGACTTTTGCCACTATGGTGGAAACCGGGCTGAAACGCCCATACTGGAGGTGATTTGCAATTCATAATAATTCTTAATTCAAGAAGAGAATGAAGAGTATGATGCTTATTGCTCTCATGCGTATGTTGTGTCTGAGCTCTCTGAGGTCTAGTGGCCATTGCAGTGAATACACTCGACTGCGAAGCTGGCCAGGTCTACGTGAAGGTGACCAAGAAGTGCACGAGCTGGGCTAGCGAGGAGTCCTACAAGATTCTGAGCGGTTCCCAGGTCCTTGTCACCAGTTCTTCTTTCGCCAACTACGAGCAGCGTAGTGATGAATACTGCTTGACTGCCTCTACCAACAACCAGTACACCTTCCGCATGAAGGACACGTAC
>ERZ827156.1334-NODE-1334-length-29680-cov-28.860152_pt1 | contig 29680 bp, 20 predicted proteins | sample MGYA00519919_ERZ827156 | MGnify/ENA primary metagenome ERZ827156 (study PRJEB31778, sample SAMEA3449269) | human gut metagenome | biome: human gut; feature: human-associated habitat; material: faeces | place: United Kingdom | collected 2010/2012 ...
GCCGTTACCTTTGAGAATCTTGTAGCGGATAGTGATGATGTCGTTGTTCTTGACACTGAACTGGGTCTTGAACAGGTGCAGGTACTGGGTTTCGCCGTCTGCGGTGCTGCCGCTGATCTTCAGTGAGGAGCCACCGTCCCATGCATCGTCCCAGCAGAACTCTGCGCTCATGCTGTTGGCGGGAACATCTGCCTCTTCCTTGCCGAGGAACTTGTCGGCCCACCACCAGCGCCATGTCGGGGTGTAGTCCTGCATACCGATGTTGTACCACTCATTGTCATACATCACTTTACCTTCCTGACGATAGCAGTTACCGTTACCGAGGCTGAAATAGGTGATAAACGGCTCGTCACTCAGATCCCATCCGTAAGCTGAACGGGCATTCATCAGACGGGACATACCGTGGAATGTCGGACCGGCACCCTTGGTAACGCCTACTTCCATTCTGTGCAGAGGATTTCTCTTACCGTTGGTGAACCACTGCTCCAGAACTTCCTGATAGCCCTTCTGCTTGAGCAGGTCGCTACCGCCGGCATTAACACGGGCGGGGAAAAGCATATTGTTGGAGTGTGCGCCCCACAGACCTATTGAATAGTCCTGAGCCTGACCGCCAACATCGTGCTGCTGCCACTCTGAGGCTGGTCTTGTACCGCCCTGCATGTTCAGACCTAAATACAGGTCGCGAGTGTCACGCTTGGTGGTCTCGAATGCAGCCTTATCTTCTGCGTAATAAGAAGAGCTGTTCCAGTTGTAGTTGGAGAAGAACACTGTGCGCGGCTCGTCGCTGTAACCGAATGTGTTGTAGAAACGGCTTCCGAGACCTTCGCCCCAATAGCTTACAGCACCATTGTCGTTAGCGCCACCGTACCAAATGTTCTCTGCACGGTCCTGATATTGCAGGAGATACTTAATAAGCTTGCCGTGCATTGTGTTTAATTCTGTTTGCTCCGACTTGCTCCAGTTTCCAAGCCATTCCGAGTTGTAGCTGATACCGTCGCTACCGTGATAGCGCAGGAACTTGCATATCTTTTCCATACCCTCGTCGGTGCTTGCCAAAGAGTTCATGCCCAAGAAACACTGGCGCCATGCATTAGGCATTGAGGCATTAGGAACCGATGCCAAGCCCGACACCAGCACACCATGCTTGTGGGCTGCGTCAGCAAAGCCGCCGGGAACCCACCCGTAAGGTGATGTCCAGTTGCCGAAGTGAGTAACATAGCTCCATGCCGAGAACACTTCTGAGTCAAACACGCCGTTGGGCAGCGAGCCGGTCTGGAAATATCCCATGCTCATGCCGCAGGGCACCCAGAACACAAGCTTCTTGTCACGAGAGCCTATCATGGTCTCGTCAATCTGTGTTGCCACATTGGAAATCAAAGGACGCAGTTTCACACGTGAGATAAAGAATTCCTCATCTTCCCATGTGCCGCTCTTTGATGCACGTTCCGATGCGTAGGTTTTGGTCATGGGCTGACCGGGCACCCAGTCATTGATGTACTGGTCCAGTGAATAGCTCTGGGGCCAGGTTACATAACATTCACGAGTGTCACTTTCCGTCTCCGGGCCGCGAAGTTGCTGCGCGTTTGCAGCCACCGCAACGAGAGCCAGACCACCCGCAAAGAGTAAGGTTTTCTTCATGGTTGATACAATTATTTAATAGTTAGCTGTCTGAAATAAAAAAAGCACACGGTGTTCAGCCAAACGTGCGTTTGATACTGTCACACCGTGTGCATATTATAGGTTAATTAGTTACATTATTCGGGCAGGTATTCTATAGTTCCGTTGTTGAATGCAAAGCGAACAACCTTTGAACTTGACAGATTGATGTTCACATTCATTGTCACGATATACTCGTATTCGCCTGCGCCCTTGGCAATGGTTACAGTACCGGTAGCAGGTGCCTGTGCGTCATTGGCCATGTAGTATGCGCCGCTGAGTGTGTAGGTGCCTTCAAAGCTGCCGCTTGCATAACCGCCGGGGATATAGAGGTAACCGTCTTCGTTGTCAAGGAACACGATGTCATCGCCATCCTCATAGAAGCCCTGGAAACCGCTTGCATCGCCGATTGCATCAGGAGCCTTTCTTACATATACGGTACGGCCGCCGGATACAATTTCACCGCTGGTTGCTGTGATGGAGGCATTACCTTCAGCCACACCTGCAATCACGCCGTTGTTAACGGTAGCAACAGAAGTGTTGCTGGATTCCCAGCTCAGATCAACATTGCTCATCAGAACACCGCTGATTGTATATGCATTTGCTTTCCATGTAGTGGTACCACCTGCAAAGATGTAAGTTGCACCGCTGTTGTTGTCGATAACCACACGACCAATCGGGTCATTGACAGTAACTGTCATGATTTTCTCTACCAGCTGGGTATCGTTGTATGCGCTGAACTTCACAGTTGTTGTACCGGGTTTCAGACCCTGAATCGGAAGATCGTAACCTTCAAAGTCCATCAGTTTCACAATTGTGGGATCAGCCACCTCTACATTAACTTTCTGATATGCGTATGAGGCCATAGGCTCAACCGACATATGCACTACGTGAGTGGCATTCATGTCAAGTGACACATTGTCATTGTCAAGAATGATATCGCGGATAGGATAGTCCTTCTTGATGTTTACCACATTGTAGGTAAGGGTCAGGGTAAGAGTGTGGTCGGGATCCTCGGTAGTTACACAAGGCGTTTCGCACTCATAAACCACGGTACCGGTCTGCACACCTGAACGCACGCCGAGTACGGCATCAAAGCCATGACCGGCAACGATTTCATAGTCATCGCGAACGGTAAGCAGAGCACCGCCCTGAGTCATGTTCCATTTGTAGCATTTCACTGCCTCAAGGATATTCTCCTCTGTACCGCCTTCAATGTTCATGGCCACGCGCACCTCATCTTCAGAATTGATGTCGATAACCTTGTCACACTTGCTGGCGATGTACATTGTCAGTGTTCCAAGTGAAGGACGGCCGTTAAGATAAGGCATTGCTGCGATATCGGGACCTGCGGTCTCACCGTAGAACGATGCGAACTGGAATGCTGGCTGCATCACAACTTCCATGGTTGCGCTCATGGCTGTACCGCCTTCGCCGATGGTGAGTTTCACCTTACCGGTACCGGCCACTTTCGGGCTGGTGAAGTGAACGGTAACAATACCGTGCTTGCGGTCAACGGTGATAAGTTCACCATTGTAGCTCTCGTCAACGATAGTGCACGGTTTCAGACCTTCAAGGGTAGCGGCGATTGTTCCGTCCTCTACTGAATAGTCGTCAAGAAGCTCGATAGGATTGACTGCGAAATCAACCATTGCGTGAGGCACACCCCAGCTCTTTACTGAACTTACGGTATCGCCGATTTCGTTGATGGGATACAGACCAAGGGGTGTGTTCTTGATCACATTCACGTTGGTGACAGCATATTTGCCGTTCACCAGAGTAGCGCGAAGTTTGGTGCCTTTGCCCTGACCGCCGTTAACGGCCACAACTGCGGTGTCACCAAGTATCTTGGCTACGGTTTCGTCATCTACCGACAGTGCCACCTGAGTGGGAATCTCTTCACCATTCACATTGGTCACGCGGGGACTTACTTTCACGGTGTCACCCAGACGAAGATAAATGTCGGTGGGCTGGAGCTCAAGATACACCGCATCTGCTCCGTCCAGAGTAGCCTCCTCGCTACAGCCGGTCATTGCGCCGGCTGCAGTGAGAGCTGCTGTAAAGTATAATAGGCTTTTATAAAGTTTCATATCAAGTCTGTAATTGGATTAGAAGTTAACAGGTACGGGCATTGGTTCCGGAGTCTCGAGACCCGAGGTCGGATCTATATCACCCCATTGACGCTGTTCGTAAGGTATGTCCCAGAATATGGGCTGTGAGGCATCCTTCTGGTCAAATCCGAGCACTGCGCTCAGGCCGGCCATTTCGGTAGTGTTGTTGGTAACAACCTTCTGCGGGATACGGCGGATCTGAAGTTCCAGCTTGCCATCCATGCCTGGCATACCGCCATTGGTCTTGGGCGGGAACAGACGGGGATAACCTGTACGACGGAAATCGTTCCATGCGGCATCACCCTGAGGGAACACTGCGATATATTTCTGAGTGATCAGCTTCTCAAGCTTGAGCTCCTTGCTGTCGCCTTCGTTCCACTTCACATCACAGGTCACACGGCCGTTGATGTTGTTCTGACCGTCGCGGAAGTCAACATAATCATATGCGGGCATGTCGCCGGACTGCTCAAGATATTCGGCTATCAAACCGGACTCTACTCCGTTCTCGGTCATTGACAGTGTGATACCGGCCTCATAAAGCTCTTTCACGCTGCGTGAGCCGATACCCCAGCGCAGATTTGCTTCTGCCTGCAGGAACAAGGACTCGGTACGTTTGAAGAATGGCATCGGGAAATCCTGGAACGCGAAGCAGGAGAATGAACCGTAGGCTCCGTCGGTACGACCACCGGCATTCTTGCCCACCATGTCGATACCTGCACGCATACCGGCAATTTCGCCTGAAGTGCTTACACCTGTAAGTTTATCCTTGACAGTTGCACCAAGAGTGTCGAACCATACGCCCAGCAACGGATTGTTGAAGTGCTTCATGATGCTCTCAAGGTTGGCGTTCAAACGGATATCACCCCATGTCTGGGAGATGAAATACCATGAGTTGTTGTTGTGATAGTAATAAGCGATATCATAAGGATCAGCCTCTGTGAGCACGCCTATCTCATCATTAAGGGCTTCTTCTGCAAGAGCACGGGCCTCAGCGTCAAAATTGCGTGACAGGTTCATCGCCATACGCAGTTTCATACAGTTGGCAAACTTAACCCAGTTTTTCCAGTCGCCACGGAAAATTGTGATCTCCTTGGTGGGGTCAAGCTCGATCTTGTCAAGTTCACCCTTGGCAGGGGTAGTGGCCTTGAGAGTTGCGATAGCCTCGTTGAGGTCCTCTACAATCTGTTTGTAAACATCGTGACCTGCTTCCCACTGCACGGTTTTGTTACGCTCGCGGTTACGCCAGTCATTGAGCGGGCATGCGCCGTAGGCGTCAACCACATTCATTGCGGTGTAGCTCTGGATTATCAGAGCGCAGGCACGCCAGTAAGGCTTTGAAGCTACAGGATTACCTTCCTGGTCCACCATGTCTGTAGCATAGTGTATAGCATCATAGCTCTGTGCAAAGATTGAGTTGTCGGCAGGACCGCCCAGATAGTCATTAGGATAGGTGTACAGGGTGGGCAGGTTGCCGCCGAAACCGAATGTACCCTTGGAGGTTGTCCAGTAACCGCAGTAGTTGTCAATGTTGTTGGCGCGGTTGTACTGGTAGTTATGAGGTGCCCATGAGTTGTCTGGAGCGTGGCTATAGTTGATCATGAACGGAAGCGCACCTTTCAGCTCGCGTTCCAATATTTCCATGTCATAACGACCGGCGCTTGATTCATCTTCGCTGTCCTGATCTTCCTGACGGCCCACCATCCATGGATACTCTTCCTGGAACTGGTCGCCGCAGGAGGTCAGTGCACCGGTGCAAAGCAACGATGCTCCCATCAAGCAGGCTGATAATATATTATTTTTTGTCATTTTTCTATGTTAGATTACAGGGTTGTTGCTTAGAAGTTGAGTTTCAAGGTGATTGCATAGCTACGCAGAGTGGGCAGACCATAGCAGTCGATACCGGACAGACCGTTGGCGGCTGACAGTGAGATATCGGGATCTACGGGTGCATCTTTGTAGATAAAGAACGCATTCTTAACTGAGAACTGTGCGGTCAGGCCCTTGCCCTTACCCAAAAGATCGGGGAACAGATAGCTCAGAGAGATATCGCGCATGCGGAAGCTGGTTGCGTTATATACATGCTCTTCGGTAGGAGCCATACCGATAGTGGTATAGTAGTTCTCTACTGAAATCTTGCGGCCGGAGCCGTCAGGCAGATACATCAGGGGGACCATCTTGCCGCTCTCGTCGTATGCCTGCAGCTCGGGGTTGTTTTCTGCGGCCAGACGGGCGTCAGCTGAACGCTGGCTCAAACCGTACAGGTCCATTTCAGCCTCGGTGAGTGACATAACCTTACCACCGATACGACCGTCAATAAGGAAGTACAGTGTGAGGTTCTTCCAGGAAATGGTGTTGTTCCATCCCAAGGTGTAGGGAGAAGTGGTGTTGCCTACATAGGTGCTGTAGTCAGACTGCATGGTAGGACGGGCTGTAAGAGGATTGTTTGAAGTCATCTTGTAGTAACCGTTGGCATCACGCTCTATTGAGTTCACGTAGATGTCACCATACTTCTTGTCCTTGATATATTTGATCTTGAAAGCGTTGTTACCCATTTCCACGGTGTACTCGCGGTTGTCGCCCGGATCGTAAGTCTCAAGAATCTTGTTGTCGTTCCATGCGAAGTTGAAGTTTGACTGCCAGGTCCAGTCGCGGTTGATAGCCCAACGATAGCCTGCTGAGAATTCAACACCGTAGTTACGGATCTTACCGGTGTTCACAGGACGGGATTCACCGTTGGCGGTGGTCACGTTCATGAACTGGTTCTTAAGAGTGGAGTTATAATAGGTAACGTCAAAGTTGAAGCTGTTGTTGAACATCCATACATCCAAACCGGTCTCAAATGAGGTTGTGGTTTCAGGCTGAGGATTTTCAAACAGAGGAGGACGAGCACCTACCACACCGGTTCCGAAGTCTATTGACTGACGGGCAAACAACTGGTTAGGAATCGGGTTACCTACTACTGAATAGCTGCCGCGCCATTTCAACTGATCAAGCCAGTCGCGGGTTGATTCGGGAAGGAATTTGTGAACGAGTACGTTCGCACCTACTGAATAGTAGTCAAATGATTTGTAACCGCTGTTCTGGGTGAACTGCTGGAATGCCTGTGCCCATTCAACACGGTAGCTACCGTCAATGTAAACTTTGTCAAACAAACCTATTGATGCGGTTGCAAACACTGCGGTTGACCAGTTCTTGTAGTTCCAGCTGTCGGATGCGCTGGTGGCGCTACCGCCGCGAACGCTGCCGTCAGGACGCTCAAACTTGCTGTTCTGAGGAACAAATGCGTTAGGAATACCGCAAGTATCGATATTGGTGCTGATTGACTGTGAACGGTCCCAGTGACGGGTGAAGCTTGTACCAACGGCTGCGCTTACATCAAACTTGTCTGCGAAGCGGTCGTTCCAAGTCAGCATGTGGTCATTGTAGATATCGCTCGAACGAGAGCTGCCTGAACCATACTGACCGCCGAGTGACAGCCATCCGGCTTCGTACATACCTGCATACTGTTCGTTGACATATGAGTTCATCACCATATCCACGCTGAAACGTGTCTGGTATTTCAGGTTCTTCCAAAGCTTAACATCCAATGTGATGTTACCGAGGATACGGTCACGCTTGTTCTCCTTATTATACATGTCGGTTACCCAGTACGGGTTGTTCAAGCTCTTGTCATACCAGTCCCATGTCTGTACGGGCTGACCGAGAAGTTTCGGGTTACCGGTCTGAGTGTTGCTTACGATTTCATCGTTGTATGTACCGGCGTGCTGGTAGTGGTTCTTGAAGTAACGCATATCCACATCGGCAGGCATACGGTAAACAGCGTGCAGTGCGCTCAGGGTCTTACCGGTGTTTGGCGGATTGTTGGTCTTCTGGTGAATCCAGTTCAAGCTGGTGCTGATGTTCACGCGCTTGTCAAAGAGCGAGAAGGTTTCTTTCAGCATCACGTTGTTACGTGTGAACTTGTTGTTGCGGATTATACCATCCTGATATGTGTTGTTGTATGAGAAATATGTGCGTGATTTCTCTGTACCGCCACTCAGGGTTATACCGTTGTTGAGGGTAATACCGGTTTTGAAGAAGTCGCGGATAGGATTGCGCGCGCTGTTCATCATATAAGGCTTGAGAGCCAGTTCGTCAGCATCGCGGGTGCCGATTTTCGGACCCCATGCACCAAGCTGAATACCGCTGGTCAGAAGGTCGGAAGTCAAACCATACACCTGCTGGGTCTGAGGATAGTTGGCGATAGTCTCGATTGATGTGGTCGAGCTGATATCAACCTTAACTGTTCCTTCTGCACCGCTCTTGGTGTTGATGATGATTACACCGTTGTTTGCTGCACTACCATACAGAGCCGCTGCGTTCGGGCCTTTAAGAATGGTCATGCTCTCTACGTCCTCAGGGTTGATGGTAGAAAGAAGGTCGTCGCCTGAACCGCCACCACCGTTGATAAGTCCTTCTACTGATGCCTGAGTCTGCATACCGTTCTGCATCGGCACACCGTCAAGCACGATAAGAGGTTGGTTGGTACCCAGAATTGAGGTGCTACCACGAAGAATAATCTTGGAAGCGCCACCACCTGCACCACTGTTGTTAGGTGTGATGGTCAAACCTGCACTCTTACCTTGCAGTGAGTTAATAAAGTTGTTGTCCTTGATACGGGTCACCTCATCCGATTTGATGGTCTGAACCGCATAAGTAAGTGTCTTTTCTTCACGAATGATACCCATGGCGGTTACCACCACCTCGTCAAGGATCTGTGTGTCCTGTTGAAGCTGAAGATTCAGAGGAGAGCCATTCCACACTGCCTCCAGGTTTTTGTAACCCACGGCGGTAATCAGAAGTTTGGTTCCGGGCTTTACGCCGGCAATAGAGAATTCTCCGTCAAGATTGGTTGACGCACCCTTGGATGGGTCACTTGCCACACGAACTGACGCACCGATATACGGATCGCCCATTTCGTCCAGAACCACACCTGTTGCGGTGTTGGCTGATTGCTCTACCGCTGCCGGGGGGGTCGCTTGCACGGTCACTGGCACTGCCACTGCACCGAATAAGGAAGCAACCAAAAGCAATTTGCTTACTGAGTTAATTGGTTTTAGCATAAGGTATTAAATAATTACTATAGTTTTTTCGTATTGTTGCGCAAGCTGGTTGTTTTCAATAATTTAAGGCCTTTCATTCTAACGCGCCAATTCATCATCCGCCACCCTCCGGCAAGCAGAAACTTAGGTTGACACAGTGAAATTGCCACAAAGATAAAGAAATAACGAATTAAAAACAATAATATTGCAACTATTTTTTCGCCTTTAACATTCTTAATTCTCGTGACCCGAAAAAATCACCATTTTTCACACTCCCTCACCACACCTTTAAAATATATAGAACTATATATATCACATAAATTGGGGGCAGAAAAAAAACGCTGACCTCATGGACATGCCATGGAAGTCAGTGTTTTTGAAGTGCGCTTCAGGATGGGCTTGAACCAACGACCCCCTGATTAACAGTCAGGTGCTCTAACCAACTGAGCTACTGAAGCTTTCCATATTTTGCGCTTCAAGATGGACTTGAACCAACGACCCTCTGATTAACAGTCAGATGCTCTAACCAACTGAGCTATTGAAGCAATGTTCAAACCCACTCTCGGGTTTTGCGGTACAAAATTACTGCCTTTATTCCAATTATGCAATAGATTCTTCAAAAAAAGTTGATTTTTTCCTCCTCACTCATCTTTTTTGAAATATTTTAGCACTCGTTTGTTATAATTATTGACTAACTTTGGTCGCCGTTTTCAAAACACATCTCTTATTTGCTCATGAAGAAGCTATTTTACACTGCCGCCGCGCTTTTATGCGCCATTCTTCTGGCACAGGGTGCCACTCGCAGCAAGAAAGCCGACATCGCTGCAAGCCTCGACATATTCAACGCCGTTGTCAAGGAAATCCAAAGCAACTATGTTGACTCTATTGATGCTCAGAAATCCGTGCGAACAGCCATTGATGCCATGCTCGGTTCTCTGGACCCGTACACCGAATACATACCTCAGGATGAAAAAGCCGATTTCCGTACCATCTCTTCCGGACAATACGGAGGCATAGGCTCATACATCATGCAGCGCAACGGCAATGTATATATCTCCGGTCCATACCTCGGATCCCCCGCCGCTCGTGCCGGACTCCGACCCGGCGACCTGATAATGGTTATCAACGGCGACACTGTGCTTGGCAAAACCACACCCGAGGTCAGCAACCTCCTCAAAGGGCCTGCAGGCACCCCCCTCTCTGTTACCGTCAAGCGCCCCTATGTCACCGACTCCATCATCACCGTTCAGATAACACGTGAAAAAATCCAAAACCCCTCCGTTCCATATTATGGCGTGGTAGGCAACGACTTGGGCTACATACTTCTCTCATCCTACACCGAAACCACACCCGAAGAGGTGCGCCTCGCCATTGACTCGCTCAAAAATCGGCATAAGGTCAAGGGCCTCATCCTTGATCTGCGCGACAACGGCGGCGGCCTCCTTGAAAGCGCGGTAAAAATTCTCGGCTACTTCCTCCCCAAAGGCACCGAAGTGCTCCGCACTCGCGGCAAAGGTGTGCTTGATGAAAAGGTGTACAAAACCTCATCTTCGCCGCTCGTCCCCGACATGCCGCTGGTAGTGCTCACCGATGCCGGCACCGCTTCCGCTTCCGAAATCACCGCCGGCGCCCTTCAGGACCTTGACCGTGCCGTGATTGTCGGCAACCGCTCTTTTGGCAAGGGACTCGTGCAGACCACCCGGGAACTTCCCTACGACGGGCTGCTCAAAGTCACCATGGCCAAATATTACATCCCCAGCGGACGACTTATTCAGGCCATTGACTACTCGCAGCGCAACGAGGACGGCTCCATTCAGCGAATACCCGACAGCCTCACCCATGAGTTCACCACCCGCAATGGCCGGATAGTGCGCGACGGTGGAGGCATAACGCCCGACATAACAGTCAAATACCCCGATGTCAGCCGCATCACTTTCAATGTTGTGCGCGACAATTGGGCCTTTGATTTTGCCAACCGCTATCGTGCCGAGCACCCTTCCATCCCGCCCATTGACGAATTTGAAATCGACGACTCCATATACGCCCGCTTCAAAAGCTCTATTGACCCGGCCAAATTCAACTATGACAAGGTGTGCGAAACCATCCTTGACCGGCTCCGCGAGGCTGCCAGAATCGAAGGATACGCCAGCGACAGCCTCAATGCGCAGTTCGATACTCTCGCTGCCATGCTCAAGCACCCGCTTGACAAGGACCTCGACACTCACCGTGGTGCCATTGCCCCGTTCCTGCTCCGTGAAATCGCCGAACGCTACTATTATCAGCCCGGTGCCGTCCGCGCAGCTTTGCGCAGCGACATTGGTGCCGACTCTGCCATCAATATCCTGCACAACCCCGCTGAATACAAACGTCTTCTCTCAGCTCCAGCCAAGAAATGACCTCTCTGTCCGCCATTGCATCCGATTTCATGGCGGGTAGCCGCTCCAAGGCTCTCAATGCAGCCTTGGCCAAAGGCCACACCCGTGCCTGTGCCCATTCTCTCGCCGGATCTTCAGCAGCCATGCTGCTTGCATCACTCGCCAACCGCCCCTCCCCGCTGCTTGTCATCGGCGATTCGCCTGACGATGCCGGCTATCTATATCACGACCTCAGCCGATTGCTCGGCGAAGAGGCCGTTCTAATTCTCCCGTCAGGCTACAAGCGGGCCATAAAATACGGACAGCCCGACCCGCCGTCGCAAATTCTGCGCACCGAGGCTCTCAGCGCTTGGCAGTCAGCCTCCTCTCCGGTGAAAATTGTAGTCACCTACCCCGAGGCTCTTGCCGAAAAGGTCGCTCCCCCACAAATGCTTGCCGAGCACACCCTCCGTCTCAGCCTCAACTCTCCGGTTGACCTTACAGAAGTCATAAAATGGCTCAGAAACAACAATTTCAGCGAGGTCGATTATGTCTATGAGCCGGGCCATTTCGCACACCGTGGTTCCATACTTGACATTTTCGGCTACAGCCACGAACTTCCTTACCGCATCGACTTTTTCGGCGATGAAATCGACTCCATACGCACTTTCAACATCGAGACACAGCTTTCGGAAGAAAAACTTGACTCCGTCAGCATTACTGCCAATGTGGCACACGACCCCAACGGCACCTCGCTGCTTAAGTTCATCCCCTCCGACACTCTGATTGCAGTGCGCGATGCTGCTTTCACCACCGCGCGCATTCGCGAAGTCGCCTCCGAATCCCTATCCACCTCCACCGTCATAGCCGAAGAAGGCGACACCGATGCCATGAGCCGGGTCATTGATGCCGAAGCATTTGCCCGCGATTTCAATTCTTTTACACAGCTTTCATTCACGGCTGCCGCCAGCTCTCCCGACCCATCTGCCGTTGCCATTGATTTTCAATGTTCTCCACAGGGCATTTACCACAAGAATTTTGATATCATCAGTGATTCGTTCTCCCGTTTCCTTGACGATGGTTACGAAATTTTCATCCTCTCCGACAGCGACAAGCAAATTGAACGACTCAAAGAAATCTTCGCCGACCGTGGCGACAAAATAAAATTCTCTCCCGTCATCCCCACTCTCCACGAGGGATTTGTGGACCACCTCAAGAAACGATGCATCTTCACCGACCATCAGATTTTTGACCGTTTCCACAAATACAATCTCCGATCTGACCGCGCACGTTCGGGAAAACTCGCGCTGAGCCTAAAAGAACTGAGCGCCATAGAACCCGGCGACTACATCGTTCACGTGGACCACGGCGTAGGCAAATTCGCCGGCCTCCTACGCACCAATGTCAACGGCCACATGCAGGAGATGATCAAGCTCGTTTACGCCCATGACGACATTATCTTCGTCTCCATACACTCCCTGCACAAGCTTGCCAAATACCGTGGCAAAGAAGGCGTCCCGCCCAAAATCAACACTCTTGGCACAGGTGCATGGAACCGCGTAAAAGAGCGCACCAAGTCCAAACTCAAGGACATTGCGCGCGACCTCATCAAACTCTATGCCGCACGAAAGCAAGAGCAAGGGTTCGGATTCTCACCCGACACATACATGCAGCAGGAACTTGAGGCCTCCTTCATCTACGAGGACACCCCCGACCAGCTCACGGCTACACAGGCCGTCAAGGCCGACATGGAAAGCCAGCGTCCCATGGACCGCCTCATTTGCGGCGATGTGGGTTTCGGAAAAACCGAGATTGCCATACGCGCCGCATTCAAGGCCGCTGCCGACTCCAAGCAAACTGCAGTCCTTGTGCCCACAACTGTCCTCGCGTACCAGCACTACCACACTTTCAGCAAGCGTCTCAAGGATTTCCCGGTAAGAGTGGAATATCTCAGCCGCGCACGCTCCGCCAAGGACACCAAACAGATTCTCGCAGATCTCGCCGACGGTAAAATCGACATCATCATCGGCACCCACAAGCTTGTGGGCAAATCGGTTAAATTCAAGGATCTCGGACTCCTCGTCGTGGATGAGGAACAGAAATTCGGAGTGGCCGTAAAAGAGAAGCTGAAACAGCTTAAAACCAACGTGGACACTCTCACCATGAGCGCCACCCCCATTCCGCGCACTCTCCAGTTCTCTCTCATGGGCGCACGCGACCTTTCCGCCATAACCACTCCCCCCGCCAACCGTTACCCCATTGTCACCAATGTTAGCGCCCTCAGCGACGACCTCATCACCGAAGCCATCAACTTTGAGATGTCGCGCAACGGACAGGTGTTTGTCATCAACAACCGCATTGAGGGTCTTAATGAGCTTGAGTCAATGATACGCCGTCTCGTCCCCGATGCCCGAATAGTGGTGGGACACGGACAGATGCCGCCGGAAAAACTTGAAAAAGCCATTGAGGATTTCGCCAACCACGACTACGATGTGCTGCTTGCCACCACAATAGTGGAGAGCGGTATTGATATGCCCAATGTCAATACCATTATCATCAACAATGCGCAGAACTTCGGCCTCAGTGAGCTGCATCAGCTCCGTGGGCGTGTGGGACGCAGCTCTCGCAAGGCTTTCTGCTATCTCTCCGTACCCCCGCATGTGCCGCTGGCCCCCGTGGCACGACGCCGTCTTCAGGCCATTGAGAGTTTCAGCGACCTCGGCAGCGGCATCCACATTGCCATGCAGGACCTTGACATTCGTGGTGCCGGCAATCTGCTCGGAGCCGAACAAAGCGGGTTCATAGCCGATCTCGGATATGAAACATATCAGAAAATTCTGCGTGAGGCCGTAACCGAACTTCGCACTGAGGAATTTGCCGACCTTGACAATGATTCCGTTGCCGAGCCCGAAGACTTTGTTGCCGACTGTGTGATTGAAAGCGACATGGAGCTGCTTCTCCCGGCCGATTATGTGCCTCAGGAAAGCGAGCGCATATCTCTCTATCAGGAGCTTGACTCCATTGAGCGCGAACTGGATCTGCAAGCGTTCAAAACCCGGTTGCAGGATCGTTTCGGCAAAGTTCCGCAGGTCACTCTCGAGCTGCTTCGCATCCCGCGCCTGCGCCGTCTCGCCCGCAAACTCGGCATAGAAAAAGTGGCCCTCAAACAAAGCTACATGTACACCTACTTCGTTGACGACTCCAACAAAGCCTACTATCAGTCGCCCATGTTCGGACGCATGTTGCACTATCTCCAGCAGCATCCGCGCCAGTGTGCCATTCGCGAAAAAAACGGCAAACGCAGTTTCTCTTTCTCAAATGTCACTTCCGTGGAACAGGCCGTTGACATTCTTCAGCAAATTCTTGACCTTAACAGCATATAATCCGTATGAATTACCGCATATTTCCTCCTGATGGCCTCCCGGAATGCACCATTACCCTCCCGCTATCCAAAAGCATGAGTGCACGGGCTTTGCTCATCAACGCTTTGCAGCACCGTTCCGACTCACCACTGCCGCTCGCCGACTGCACCGACACTCAGGCCATGCGCCACGGCATCTCCACTCTTTCCGGCACCGTTGATATTGACAACGCCGGCACTGCCATGCGCTTCCTCACCGCCTACTATGCCGCCACCCCGGGAGCGGAAATCACCCTTGACGGTTGCGAGCGTATGCGCCATCGCCCCATAGGGCCGCTTGTGGAGGCCCTGCAGCAATGCGGCGCAAACATCATGTACCTTGGCGAGCAAGGTTTTCCGCCTTTAAAAATATGTGGCACCGGACTTACCGGCGGCTCCATCACCATTGATGCCACTGTCAGCTCGCAGTTCATATCCGCACTCATGATGACAGCCCCGTACATGGAGCACGGTCTCACGATAACTCTTGACGGCGAAGTTGCTTCTCGCCCGTATATATCCATGACGGCACAGATGATGTCTCGCGCCGGTGCCGAGGTTGATCTCTCGCCCGAAACCATCACCATTCGCCCTGTACCCTACTCTGCTCCTGTCACCGAAATAGAAGCTGATTGGAGCGCGGCTGCCTTCTGGTACGAAATTGAAGCCCTCACTTCAGGGTTCATCACCCTCAAGGGTACCCTCAATCCTTCCGTGCAAGGCGATTCCGTCACAGCCAAAATCTTTGCCGACCTTAGCGTTGACACAGAATTTACCGCGCAGGGTGCCGAACTTGTTGCCTCACCCGAGCTTTCTCCGCGCCTCATCCTTGACTTGGCGCAGACTCCCGACCTCGTGCCCGCTCTCGTTGTCACATGCGTAATGCTCCGTATTCCTTTCCGGTTCACCGGCCTTGAATCACTTCATGTCAAGGAATGTGACCGCGTTGAGGCTCTTTGCGAGGAGATGCTTCTGCTCGGTGCCGAGCTCCTGCCGGAAGCCCCCGGCATTCTCAGCTGGGATGCGGTACCTCACCCCATAATGAAGTTACCGGTATTCCACTCCCACGCCGACCACCGCATGGCCATGGCTCTTGCTCCTGTTGCCGCCTACATTCCGGGCATAGTGATATGCGATTCCGAAGCCGTATCCAAATCCTACCCCTCGTTTTGGGACGATCTGAGGCTCGCAGGTTTCATTGTTCAGGACGAAAACGATCCCATTCCACCTCAATTCACTGACGCTCAATGATTGTTGCCCTTTACATCCTTTTGGCTCTCGTAATTGTCGGCGCTCTGCTCTATCTGCTTCACCGCCGCGACATGGAGCGTAACGGCTCTGAGCAGCCCGACTCTCAGCCGCAGCCACAACCTGAGGAAGAAGAATGCTGCGGCATGCACATCACCTGCGAAAGAGACTCTCTTCTCGCTGCCGTGAGTGCTGACATCATATATTACGACGACGAGGAACTTGATGCCTATCGCGGCAAAGACCCCGCCACATACACCCCCGAGCAAATCGAGGAGTTTCGCGATGTGCTCCTTACTCTCCTCCCCGACGACATTGCCGGATGGGCGCGCAGCATTCAGCTTCGTGGCATCCGTCTTCCCGAGGAAGTGCGCGAGGAACTTATCATGATTGTGGCCGAAGAGCGTCAGAAACGAACCGTCAAATCCACCTCCGCATGATTGATATATGGCAATATGAATTTTTCCGCTACGCCGTCTTTGGATTGCTGATTATAAGCGTGGTAAGTGCCATGATTGGCACCTACATCGTCAGCCGCCGGCTCGTTGCCATAAGTGGCGGCATCACCCACGCCTGCTTCGGCGGCCTCGGGCTCGGTTATTTTCTCGGTATCAGCCCTATATTCATGGCCGCTGTGGTTGCCGTAGCCGCTTCTGCCGGCGTGGAATGGATGAACCACCGCTATCGCGTGCGCGAGGATTCGGCCATAGCTGTGGTATGGGCATTGGGCATGGCTCTCGGCATACTTTTCGTCTTTCTCACCCCCGGATATGTGCCCGAACTCAACACATTCCTCTTCGGCAATGTGCTCACCATATCCCTCTCCGATCTTCTCGCTTTCGCCCTGTTTGCTGTAGTGGCAATCATTTTTTTCGTGTCACGCTACAAGCAGATCGTGGCCTGCGCTTTTGATGCCGATTTTGCTCGCGTCATGCATCTACCCGTAAGGTTCATCACCTACACCATGACCGTGCTTGTGGCCGTATGCATCGTGCTGACAATAAGGCTTGTCGGCATAATGCTGCTCATGTCGCTGCTCGCACTCCCTCAGATGATTGCCGAAACATGGTGCCGCAGATTCATCTCGGTAATGCTCGCTTCTGTGGCCGTGTCCGTGCTGTGCTGCATGACAGGGCTCATGCTCAGCGTGGTCATTGATGTCCCCTGCTCGGCCCTCATTGTTCTGGTCATGACTGGAGTATTTTTCATTGCACGCATCATTGAGGCTGCTCGGCGGGCATTGCGCCGAAGGCACAATAAACCGCTTCCACAATCCGTTGACCTATAAGACCAATACACCATTTTATATTGAAACGCTTACGCCTTATTCCGCTGTTTATCCTCTTTTTGGCCGCACTCGCCGGGTGCAGCCTCAAGAAAAACACGCCCTTGACAAGGCAATATTCCGCGTTCATAACCCGATATAACATATACTTCAACGGCGACCAGCACTACAAGGAGACACTCAAAGAGATGGAATCCAAATATCAGGACGACTACACCCGCCTCGTACTGATGCACCCCGCTGAAGCTTATGCTGATGAAAAAGCCCCACAGCCAACAGGCGATTTCAACCGCTCGATAGAAAAAGCCCAGAAAGCCATACAGCTGCGCTCCATCAAGAAAAAGCCCAAGAAAAAGTCCGGCAAGAGCCACGACCCCAAATACAAGGCTTGGATGAAACGTGAGGAATACAACCCGTTTCTACACAACGCATGGATGATGCAGGGCCGGAGCCAGTATCTCAACGGCGACTATCTTGGCGCAGCTTCCACTTTCTATTACATCGCCAAACACTTCTCTTGGCTGCCCAACACTGTTACTGAAGCTAAGCTCTGGCAGGCAAAAGCCTATCTTGCTTCCGATTGGCTCTTTGAGGCCGAAAGTCTTGTTTCCAAAATTCCTGAAAAAGACCTCACCAACTCCACTCTCAAGGGGTTGTACTACTTCGTTTATGCCGATTTTTATGTGCGCTCCCACGACTATGCCAAGGCCATACCAATGCTTGTAGAGGCCATTAAATATGCCGACGGGCCGCAGCGCACACGACTCACTTTCCTCCTTGGCCAGCTATATGAGGCCGAAGGCAATAAAGCTGCCGCATACAAGGCTTTTGCCAAAGCCGGCGGCGCTTCCAACGCCAGCTACCGCACCAAATTCAATGCCCGTATCAAGCAGAGCGAAGTTTTTGAAGGCGAGGATATTGCACCCGAGGTAAAAGCCCTGCGCAATATGACCCGATACGACCGCAACAAAGAGTATCTTGACCAGATATATTATGCCATAGGCAATCTGTATCTTTCCCGGCGCGACACCACTGCCGCCGTCGAAAACTACAAGAAAGCCGTGGAGCAATCCACTCGCAACGGCATCGAGAAAGCCATTGTGCAGGTTGCTCTCGGCGGCCTTTACTACGACCTCCACAAATACAATCTTGCTCAGCCGTGCTACTCCGAGGCCGTGCCGATGCTCCCTGATGACTATCCCGACCTCAAGCTTCTCAAGCACCGCAGCGATGTCCTTGACGAGCTTTCGGTATATGCCCAGAACGTGGAGTTGCAGGATTCCCTGCTGAAACTCAGCAACATGACTCCCGAGCAGCAGCGCGATGTCATTGACAAAATCATTGAGGCCCTCAAAAAGAAAGAAAAAGAGGAGGCTGAAGCTGCACGACGCGAAGAGTATCTTGCCAATCAGCAGGCACAAGGCACCGGATTGCAGAACAACAACGCCAACACCCCCAACCAGTTTGTCCTCAACACCGACAACTCTTGGTACTTCTACAATCAGGCCACCAAACAGCAGGGACGCACCGAGTTCCAGAAACGATGGGGTAGCCGCAAGCTGGAAGACGACTGGCGACGGCGCAACAAAGCCTCTTTCAGCTTTGACGAATTTGAAACAAACTACGACGATGTTGACACCGACAATCCCGCCCCGGCCGATTCCACAATGACCGATGAGGAAGCGGCCAAAGCCAAGGAGACGCTTGACCATGAGTCCGACCCGCATTTCCCGGAATATTACCTCAAGGATATTCCCAAAACCGATGCGGAGCGCACTCAGGCCAACGACATCATTCAGGAAGGCCTTTACAATATGGGCCTCATCCTCAAGGACAACATGCGCGATTACCCGTCTGCCGAGGAAGAGTTCCTTCAGCTCAACAGCCGATACCCCGACAATGTGTATCGCCTTGATGCATACTACAATCTCTACCTGATGTACGTACTCACCGGACGCACCGCCGATGCCGAGCACTACCGTCAGCTTATTCTCTCCGACTTCCCCGACTCCAAATATGGCGAGGCCATGCGCGACCCGCATTATATGGACAAGCTGCGCGAGATGGTTCACGTACAGCAGACACTTTACGACCGCATCTACGAGGCTTATCTCAACAACGATAACGCTCTTGTCCACAGCATATACCAACAGGTACGCAAGGACTATCCCATGAGCCGCATCATGCCCAAATTCATGTTCATTGAGGCTCTTTCCTATGTGTCCGAGCGCGATTCCGAAAAATTCTCTGCCACTCTCCGCGAGCTTCTTGAGCGCTATCCCGAAACCGATGTGTCGCCTCTGGCTTCCGACTACCTCAAAAACATTACGCTCGGCAAGCAGCTCAGTGCATCTTCCGGCAATCTCCGGGGCATGGTCTGGTCCACACGACTTAGCAACGACACCACCGATGGCGCAAACTCCATGCTCGATGCGGCCAAATTCACTTTCTCCACCACCTCTCCGCAGGATTTCATTCTCCTCTACCCTGCCGATGTTGTGGACGGCAAGCAACTTCTCTTTGATGTCGCGCGCCACAACTTCACATCCTACATGGTGCGTGATTTTGATCTTGAGCAGATGCGTTTCGGCAATCTCGGACTTATCGTTGTCAAGGGATTTGCCAACCGCGCCGAGCTTGAGCACTACCGCGCCTCTCTCACCGATGATGCCTCTTTCCGGCTCCCCGAGCAGGTCATCCCGGTCATGATAAGCGATGACGATTTCCAGCTTCTTCTGTCTCAGGGACGCTCATTTGAGGAATATTTTGATGCTGTAGGCGATGACCGTCTCCGCAAGGTGCATGAAGCCGTACTGCCGCCCAACGAATACCCCTCTGCCGAGGAAATGTATGCCCCGTGGCAGGAACAAGGCCCCATGGACTTGCCCGAAGAGCTGCCACAAGACGCACAGCCGCAGGATGACGACCTGAATCCTGACGCTCCTGCATCTCCTGTCCCCACCGACAAACCCGTCACCGACAAACCGGCCGGCAAACCTGCATCCAAACCGGCTCCCGGTTCCAAACCTGCCACTGTGCCCAAACCCGCTCCGGCTCCCAAACCCACACCCAAACCGGCCGAACCGCTCCCGGAATACCCCGAAGGCTCCGAAGGCGATGACCCCTTGCTTGAATAATCTTTCCTGATATGCCACAACAGAACACCATACTTTGGGCCGATGACGAAATCGACCTCCTCAAGCCCCATATCATGTTTCTAAGGGCCAAAGGTTACGACGTTGTCACCGTCAACAACGGTGCCGATGCTCTTGACCTCGTGAGCAAACAGCATTTCAACCTCATCATTCTTGACGAGAACATGCCCGGAATCACCGGACTTGAAACCCTCGCTCGCATCAATCTGATTGCGCCTAACATTCCCGTAATCATGATTACCAAGAGTGAAGAAGAAAACATTATGGATCAGGCCGTGGGCAACAAAATTGCCGATTACCTCATCAAGCCTGTCAACCCTAACCAGATTCTGCTCTCTATCAAGAAAAACCTACATTCAGGGCAGCTTGTGTCTGAGCACACCGCCGGCGGCTATCGTCAGGATTTCAGCAACATCTCCGCCCTCATCAACAACGCCTCGACTCTCACCGACTGGCAAAACCTCTACCGCACTCTCACTCATTGGGAAATTGAGCTGTCCGATGCCGACACCGGAATGGCCGAGCTCCTTGACATGCAGAAGATTGAAGCCAATGCCGCTTTCTGCAAATTCGTGCGCAAGAACTATGAGGATTGGGTGCTCCCCGATTCCCCCTCACATCCGCTCATGAGTCCCGATGTGTTCAAGCGCGTGGTATTCCCCGAGCTTGACAAAGGGCAAAAACTATTCTTCATCCTCATTGACAACTTCCGTTTTGACCAGTGGCGCACCATTCGCCCCCTTCTTAACGACTTTTTCACCATCAACGAGGATTTGTACACCTCTATCCTCCCAACCGCCACACAATACGCCCGAAACGCCATATTCTCCGGACTTATGCCCGTTGACATCGCCAGAATGTTCCCCGACCTGTGGGTGGACGAGGACGAGCCCGGAGGCAAAAACCTCAACGAATCGCCTCTCATCGCCACTCAGTTTGAGCGATTCCGCCGCAAATGCCGTTTCTCTTACAACAAAATCAACGATTCGGCAGCCGGAGAGAAACTCCTGCGCGATTTCTCTCAACTTGAGGAAAACGACCTCAACGTAATCGTGTTCAACTTCATTGACATGCTTTCGCATGCCCGCACCGAATCCCGAATGATTCGAGAGCTCGCCGCAAACAACGCCGCCTACCGCTCCATCACCGAATCATGGTTCCGGCACTCCCCCGCCCTTGAATTTTTCCGCAAGATAGCCGAGAGAGGACACAAAATAATTCTCACCACCGACCACGGCACAATACGCGTTGACAACCCCGTCCGCGTTGTGGGCGAGAAAAACACCAACACCAACCTCCGCTATAAGCTTGGTCGCAACCTCTCCTATCCACAGCGGCAGGTCTATGAAATCAAGAAACCCGACCGCTTCGGCCTACCATCACCCACCGTGGCCACCACATACATCTTTGCCACCAACCGCGACTTTTTCGCCTACCCCAACAACTACAACTACTACGCGCAATACTATACCGGAACCTTCCAGCACGGTGGCATCTCCATGGAGGAAATGCTCATCCCCCTTGTCACCCTCACAGCAAAATAACCACCTAAACAAACATCATACATCATGTCACAGACCATCATCCGCATACCCGATCTCGCCTCTCTCCCGCAGGCCGCAGAGCAATTCATTGACGCAATGGACTCTTACACCGTGTTCGCTTTCAACGGCCCTATGGGTGCCGGTAAAACCACCTTCATACGCGAGCTTTGCTCCGCACTCGGCGTTGACTCCGACTATGCCACTTCCCCCTCATTTTCCATAATCAATGAGTACCGTTCGTCCACCACAGCCGAACTCATATATCATTTTGACCTCTACCGTCTGGAATCCATTGACGAGGCATTTGACATAGGCGTTGAGGATTACTTCGACTCCGGTGCGCTATGTTTCATTGAATGGCCCGAGCGAATTGCCGACATTCTACCCGATGACACCGTCCAAGTCAACATCACCGTTGACCCTGACACCGATGAACGCACCATCACCATCAACACCCCCGAAAACGACTGATATGCCTCCAGCATCCCTCTAATCGCTTAAATCTTCAAAAAAATCCCCAAAATTTTTGTCATATAAAAAATAACACTTACCTTTGCACTGCAATTGCGGGAGCCATCCCACCGAGGCAGCCCGTGTAGCACCCCTGACTCCGTAGCTCAGTTGGTAGAGCAAATGACTCTTAATCATTGGGTCGAGAGTTCGAGCCTCTCCGGGGTCACTAAAGGGTCTATCAGACCGGTGAATTCCTCTGAAAATCATTGATTTTCAGAGGTTTTTCTTTTTACCACAATCCCCGATCGGCGCAGAATATTGAAACTGCGGGTGTGCAAGAAGGTGGCAATAAAAATTGCACCTTGTTTTGCCACCTCGCAAGACTCTATTTCATTATTTTTCAAAGATATACGAGGAATATAGCCATTGGGGGTCTGCCACCTCGCAAGGTGGTTTCAGGTGGCAAGGAACAATCCTGAAATTCAGTAGATACAAGCTTATGAAGCCTGTAATAAGCTGCGTTGCCGACATTTTTAGCTGCCGACATAGTTAAAAAATGTTATGCTAAAGGTGGCAATTTGAGGTGGCAATTCAACATTATTCGTTGAATTGGTCGTTTTGCCACCTCGCAAACCCGGATATTTCATTTGTCCTTCGGATGTGCAGTTTGTGTACCCGAGAAAAAATTTGTATCTTTAGTTTAACCATTAAAGCCACAAGTCAAATGAAATTATCCAACGAGAGCTACTTCTCACTGAACTTCATGGTCAGGAGAAGCCGCCCCAACAAAGAGGGCGAATTTCCCATTCTTCTGCGAATAACGATGAATGGGCAGCGTGCGGAGGTATATACCAACCGGTATGTAGCTCCCAACAACTGGGATGCGTCCAAAGGTCAGTCGAAAGGCAAGACCAAAAAGGACCTTGAACTGAACCGCTATCTTGACACCATCCGTACCAAGATATGCGAAATCCACAACCAGCTCGTCATGCGTGATGAGATGGTCAATCCCGACACTCTGAAAAAGGCATTCCTCGGCAAGCTACAAAAGCCGACGATGCTCTGCGAGGCGTTCCGCGAACTCAACAAGAAGGTAAAGGACCGCAACGAGCGTGGCGACATCTGCGAGGGTACGCGCCTGCGCTGGGAGCGATGCGTCAAGTATCTGGAGGAATTTCTCATCGACAAACACGATGTGAAAGATATTCCGATGAATAAGCTGACATCCGGAATGGTTGACGACTTCGAGCATTTCCTGCGCATAAAGAAGGGATGCGCCAACAACGCCGCTGTCCGTTATATCCGCTATCTCAAAAGCGTTATACGCACCGGTATCGCAAACAAATGGATTGAAGATGATCCATTCGTGGGCAAACGCTATGTCCGCACCAAGCCTAAGCGAGAGAAGCTCACGGAAGCTGAACTCCAGCGCATCATAGAGCTTGACCTCAGCGAACTGCCCCGCCTCGATCTCGTGCGTGACACTTTCGTGTTCTGCTGCTTCACCGGACTGGCATTTGCAGACATCTCCACCCTCAAACGTGAACACGTCGTCACCGATGACAAGGGAGAGATGTGGATACGCAAGGCCCGCGAGAAAACGGATGAAATGAGCGTAATCCCGATGCTGGAGATACCGCGCAGACTGATGGAGAAATACCGCAGTCACCCACGGGTTGTGGAAAAGGACGCCGTCATACCGGTTATCTCAAACCAGCGTATGAACTCGTACCTTGATGAGATAGCAAGCAAAGCGGAGATCAAGAAGCACCTGACGACACATATCGCCCGCCACACCTTCGCCACAATGTCGCTCAACAATCATGTGCCTATCGAGACAGTATCGAAGATGCTGGGGCATAAAGACATTGCCACAACTCAGATATACGCAACCATGCTTGACCAGACGGTATCCGAGGATATGGGTCGCATGAGAGACAAGTTCGATAGTCTGAAAGTTGACATCAAACCGTTGCCGGAGAAACCGACGACATTTGAGCGTCCGCCTCAGCCTAAGCGCGGACGACCTAAAAAGACAAAATGACCCAGCGCTAAATGAAAGAGCGACAATCGAGATTTTACTCAGTTGTCGCTCTTAAATTATTTAATCGTAATATGCCGGATGGAAATTCTCGTCAAGCAGTTGCTGGATTTCATGTTCCGGATAGAGGCATTTGCCGCATATCATATAATACGAGAGTATTCCTCGGTCACGGTAGTTCTGTACCGTGCGCCTCGTCACTTTGAGGCGTTCCGCCACTTCCTTGTCATCGAGGAAACAGATTCCACCCAATACAGGATGATGACTGTCTCGGATTATGCCGACGGCTTCAAATGCGTTCTGGGATTGTGTACGGGCTGCGATAATACGTCTGTCCGATTTGGTTATAATCTCATTCCCCATAGGCGCCCCTATTATAATTGATACCGTTACGCTCCATGTAACGGATAACTTCGGTGACAGGATACCGGATGCTTCCGTCATCAATTCTGACATAACCTATCTTACCGCCGTTGCGGAGGGATTGCAGGGTTGTCATGCCTATATGGAGAAAATCGCAGACCTCGGCAGAAGTCATCATGTCGGCTGTTCCCTTTCGGCGCAAGCGATTGGCCAATACTATGACCATATTGCATAGAAGCTCATGCTCGTCAAGGATACAGTCGAGAGTCTCCTTCTCAATCAATAATACTTCCATAAGTAATTTGGATTTAGTGGTGGTGTGGATAAGAGCTGTAAAAAGGCAGCGGGTATCCCTCCCGCTGCCTCACCACTAAATCCACAATCAAAAATAAAATTTATGACTGCGATTCAGTGGCAAAGTTAGCGATTTCTATCCGATTTTCGGCTATGTTGGGCCGGTTATTTTTGATAGAAATGCGATTTACAGCGGATTGCAGCGTTTTACTCTCCGGCTTCGGGGTCGATTGTCTCTATCATGCACAGCAGGGAGCCTGAAAAGTCCTCGATCACCGAGCGTCCGGACTGGTCGCCTTGATAGAGGTCGTTGGCCTCGAACTGCCATGTGAGCAGCATCTCGGAGAACTCCCGTCCGGCGAACTCGTCATAGACATACTGACCTTCGGGCGATAGATACACATCGTCGCCGTCAAGAGTGACGAGCCCCTTGCGCACGAGGCTGTCCAGAGCGCTGCCGTAGTCGCCGGTCTCCAGCGTGTACGGTACGTTGGTGTGCATCATATCATCGACGTATTCCGCCTTTGATGTCAGACCGCACATCACATCGGTGAAGGCGTTGGATTCGGCAACCGGGGCATCGCAGGGATATACCGCCGCGTCTGCGATTGTCACTCCCGTCTGGAAGGTGCCCGTATCGGTCACTTCATACGCCTCCCCGGTCAGCTCCCACCGGCGGTAGAACACGGCTTCGCCTATCTTGAATTCGACGGTGGCGTACTTGCGGCTCGGCTGTTGCTCCACCACCGCCTTCATACGGTTGAATATGAGCCAGTAGAGCTGCTTCTCCTTTTCGGGCAGTTCCTGGTCGATGGCGCGGAGAGTGATTATCGCGTGATGGTTGATGGTCGCATCGTTCTCGCCCCAGCGGTAGCCGGGAGTGTCGGGGAATACCGTCTGAATATGGCCACGGAGTTTTTCGGGGAGATGTGAGCAACGTGTCAGGGGCGACGAGATAAGGCCCTTGTCATAGAGGCCCTGCGCAAGTCTGAGGGTCTGGGCCGGCATAAAGCCGAAATTGTTGAAGGCGTCCATCTGGAGCGTGAGCAGCGTATGGAAACGGAGATTGAAACGGTCGGTCTCCTCAACCGTCAGTGTGGCCGATACAGTCTCGCCGACAGGAATTTCACCGGCGACTGCAAGGGCGTCTTCCTCGGCCTCCCAGACGGCTTCGGATTCAAATCCCTCGCCTCCGTTGACATTGACCCGGATTGAATGTCCGTCCGGAATACCGTTGAATCTGTCGAAACGGCCGGTAAGGTCGCCCACATAGTCGAGGGCGATTGCCTCCTGACGGGTAAGGCCGTATTCGGGCAGCCCGATATGGAGAAATGTCTGGTTGATGTTGTATGTGAACATCAGATCCATGCCTTTCGACACAAGGCCGGTCTGTGCGAGGCGGTGCAGGTGTCGCCCGGACTCGCGGAAGTGGAAGGCTCCACGTATGGCGCCGTAGCTGAGGCGCGTGAGCCACATTCTGCTGCGGGGGCATCCGACACGGAAGTGGCGGCAGATGTTGAAGAAGCGCGCCTGTGCGTCGGCTCCGCCGTCGGAGGCGAACACCACTTCCCCGGCTTCACGGAACAGGGGTTTGAGCTGTCGCTCCAGCTCTTTCATCGTCACCGACATACGGAACTTGTCGGGCATGAAGGGATATTCTCCCTCGGCCAGTTCGCACAGCGGAGTCTGGCGTATGAAACGGGGCGGGATGTTTGCGATGGTGACGGTGTCGGATGTGTAGATACCGTTGGCGGCTTCGGTGTTCGCGCCCAGAGAAAAGGCGACGGTCTTGGTGGCGAGAATGTTCTCGCAGATAATAAGAATCATAAATTTAATGTGGGTTTAGGGGTGATTTTATGAAAGTCATGGGGACGGTCGCCCATCCCCGTGACTTGGGGATAGTTGTGTTTGGGTTGACACGGTTGGCCGCAGGTTGGGATACTTATAGCTTTGCTGTGGACATAGTGGTTGGAATCGCGGCTATGCGGCGGCAATCATGTCGGGTGAATCGCAGTATAAAACTGATTGTGGAATATGCGCGGTGAGTGGCGGTCAAGGCTTGGGGCCTTTGGGCTTACGCTGCTGCCTCTGCTGGTTTTCGTCCTTCGGGGCGGTCTGCCCGCGCTGGAGTGGCTCCTGCACGTTCTTGGTCGCCTCGTTGGTCGCTCCGTTATTGTTTACGGCATACTGGGTCTTGCTTTCCTCGGCGATGCCCACGACCTTGTCGCGGTCGGGATATACCCGCGTGGTCTCTGGCTGACGCTTTTCTGGATTGTACTGGAAATAGACGGTGCAGTCGTTGCCGAATTTGTCCTTGGTCTCGCCTGCGAGGACTTTCTTGCCTGCGAGGTAATCAGCCTGCTGCTGTTCGTTCAGCGGCAGCTTGCACCAGTGTTCGAGGCGCTTGACGGAGCCGTCGGGATTGTGCCATGAATCCCTGACTTGCTGTTGTTGGGAACTGTTCTGTTCCTGCTTCTGGCGGTAAACATCGGAGTTTACGAACACGATGTCGCGTTTTGCGGCGTTGTATTGCAGGTCGGCGGTGAATTTGGCACCGTTGGGCAGTTCCACGTGCTGCTCGCGTATCATGCCGCCGTTTTTGAGTATGCCGATGGCCTGCATATCGAGGGTGATGTTGGCGACTTTGGGCTTGATGTAGATTTTATCCACCGGCATGGCCTCTATCTCGTTGGTGAGCCTGTCTATGCTCACGAGGCACTTCTGCACTTCCCCGGTCTTGGGGTCGGCGAGTTCAACGGCTTTGCCGAGATTGCCGGTCTTGCGGAGTTCCGCCTTGTCCTCTTTTGTGAATGTGTAGCCCTTGAATTCCTGATCGAGCTGCGGCTCATTGCGGACGAAATGGGGCACGAGTGAATATGAGCCGTCGGGGTTGCTGCGGAACGAGAGTTTCGCCTGAAGGGAGAATGTCTCGTCGCCGAAACGGGGCGTTACCGTGAATAGCTGCGGCGACTTGTGGTTATATACCATCTGGTCGAGTGCCCCTGATTTTTCAAGGTCGTCGCGCTTTATGCCCCACTGCTGTTCTATTTTGGCCCAGTCGATGCTGTCGCGGTCGATAGGCGGCTGCTTATTGCCGGCTGTTTCCGTCTGCTGTGTCTGAGCCGGGGGCTGTTCCTGCTTCTCTGCCTGTGCGGGAGCTTTCATCTCCACTTCGTAAGGCTTTAGCATTTCGGCATTGTCGCCGGGATTCCTGATTATGTCCGCCATTGCGGGGCCTACAAGCTCGTATTTGTCTTCCTGCAATCTGAAGAAGCTGAACAGCGTGGGATTTCTGGCCTGCCGCATGAAATTCGACATGAACGCTTCGAGGGGGTTCTGCCCTTTGTTGAACTTTATCAGTTCGCTTAATGGCGTAGATTTTACTTCCGCCATCCGGGGAGTGCCGTCGGGGTTCTGCCCTACGACTGCTCCCACCTGCCCGCTTGTGTTGTCGCGGGCGATCAGCACTTCCTGCTGGTCTGGAGTCTGGTCCATAAAGAATTATGATTTAGTGGTGGTGTGGTTGGCGTTTAAGCCGTTGGTTGATTTCTTCTTCACAGTCTTATAGTCTGGATGGGACGAACTGATGAAGGAGTTTTCGAGAAACCTGTCGAGGTCGCATTGAAGCACAAACTTGATATTGCCCTCTATGCTCTCGTAAACCTTGATTTTTCCTGCGTCTCGGTAGCGTCTTATTGTTTTCTCGCTGACATCAAGCCCGGTAACGATGTCTTCGAGAAGGATAATCGGCTCTCCGTGAAAGTATAATCTCGGTCTGTTTCCCGTCGGATATTGACCGGGGCTTCTGGCGCGCTGCTCAACGAGTGAAACGTAGGCGTTTGCGGCGGTCTTGAAGTCCGCCTCGTGCATGTCGGTCTGCTTCATAGGCTCACACGGTCGCTGATTCGGAATTGCGTCCTGTGGGCTTGCTGAATCCCATGACGGGAGCGAGTGCCTTGGCTACTTCCACAAGGAACATCGAAGCGAAGAACCATGCCTTTGCCTCGGCTGGCATATCGGCAAATGGATTGGAGCCGGACTTGCGGGAGATTGGCTTGCGCCCGCTGATAAGCTTTCTGTTCTTGGGCTTCCTGCTGAAGCCCGTGGTGTTTGGGGGAGTTGTTGCTTCCATACGGTTATATGTGTTTTGAGTTAGACATGTCGAGGATTGCGCCTCGTTTGCAATTATAACCGACTGGATTTTAGAAAAGGTGATTTAACGATAGTTAAAGTTGAAATGTACTGAACTACAATGGTTTTATATCGTGTAAAAATATAGCTGTTAAATCTTCATGGTTGGCGAACAGTCAACTGTGTTTTTCCAAAGGTAAAGGATTTGAGTGTTGTTCGTAGATTAGATAGGGGCAAAAAATAGCGCGTAATCAGGACATTTTCTGATGACGGCTTCTGGACTTGCCTTGAAAGAAAAATGGTGACTACGCGCTATGCAGTAAGCATAGCACAGTATCACACAATGTCTTCTTTCGATTCAAATTGTCCAGATTTTCATCAGAAACAGTTGCGGAACTATGTTATCCTATATTATTGAAACGATTGGCTCTCCAATCGCTGTTCTTTGCTATTTTGCGCTGCAAAGTTACGCATTTTTATCGAGGTAATCAAGCCTCAATTTCTCCGTCGGGATTGATATGGTGCTTTTTACGGAGCTGAATCAGTGTCTTTTCGGACACATCC
>ERZ827156.1335-NODE-1335-length-29643-cov-4.578241_pt1 | contig 29643 bp, 28 predicted proteins | sample MGYA00519919_ERZ827156 | MGnify/ENA primary metagenome ERZ827156 (study PRJEB31778, sample SAMEA3449269) | human gut metagenome | biome: human gut; feature: human-associated habitat; material: faeces | place: United Kingdom | collected 2010/2012 ...
CAAAGCATTGCGCGGCGCACCCATCAGCATGGGCCGGGGTGAGATTCCCGTGGGCTGCTGCCAGCAGCCGTCCGGTTTTGCCATGATTACTTTTGAATAATGAGGTGAAAACTACCATGAGCAAAAAAGCAGTGTTATATTGCCGTGTGGATCGGGGGGCTTCTGCTGAAAATGCGCATTTTGCTATAGAACATCAAATTGCTTACTTAACGAGATTTGCAGAAAAGCACCATTATACTGTCATTGACATTTATTCTGACATCGGCCTTCCGGGGCATGACCTTACAAGGCCGGAATTAAACCGCATGAAGCAAGCTGCGGAAAAAGGAATGTTTGACGCAATTTTTGTCGTAAACCGTGATAGGCTTTTTCGGGGAAGGTGGACAGAAGCACCGATGTTTCCAGTGCCGATTATCGTGGCAGACGAGGTGCGCATGAAACGTAAGGAAGAACACCTGCACTGACCACATATCATATTTTCAGTTCATGCCCAATAGCTTAGAAGAAAAGGGGGGACTGACAGTGACAGAGGTTGATCGGGAAATTGCTTTAGCATTGTTAAAACGCTTATGGAAGCGGGAGTTGATTTCGGAAGAAACGTATGTTTCGGCCAGCAGCTCCCGTTTTTTTGACAAAAGACACTTTACATCTGATACTGAGACTGTCAATAAAATGATTGAGGAGGTCAGTACGGATGTTGACAATTAGATGGCTGCGTGAGCAGATGCGGCAGGGAAAATCTATCTTTGACCTGCCGCTCCGGGTCACCTTCTACGCCCGTGTTTCTACGGAGAAGGTGGAACAACAGGGGAGCTTGGAAAACCAGATTCAATATTACACAGAGTTCATTCAGAAGAACCCTAACTGGACGTATATTTCCGGTTATATTGATGAGGGAATTTCCGGAACGAGCACCTATAAGCGTGACAGCTTTCTTCGCATGATCGAAGATGCCAAACGCGGGATGTTTGACTTCATCATCACAAAAGAAATATCCCGTTTTTCTCGCAACACACTGGACAGCATCCAATATACACAGGAGCTGCTGGACAACAATGTGGGCGTACTGTTCCAAAATGATAACATCAACACACTGGATAGCGATAGTGAATTTCGGCTGATCGTCATGGCTGGTGTGGCGCAGGACGAAGTCCGGAAGCTTTCTGAACGCTTGAAGTTCGGATTCCGCCAGTCCATCAAGAACGGTCATGTTTTGGGAAATAATCGCTTGTGGGGTTACGATAAGAAGGACTGCAAGCTGACGATCATCCCGGAGCAGGCGGAAGCGGTCAAGCTGATTTTTCAGCTTTATGCCACTGGGAACTATGGGCTGCGCAAGCTGTCACAGGAGTTGACCTGCCGTGGATACACAAGCCTTTTGGGAAATGAGTTTAATTCCGTCACAATCGGACATATTCTGCAAAACCCAAAGTATAAGGGGTGGTACTGCGGTAATAAGACACAATCCTTGGATTATCGGAAGAAAAAAACGGCATTTCTTGATGAAAGTGAGTGGGTAACATACCCAGATCCTAATATCCCTGCGATTGTATCAGAAGAACTCTGGAATCAGGCAAATGAGATATTTAAGAAACGCAGCGCCAGAACGAAAGCCTATGGCGTAGGCTATCAGAGTAGGTATCCATACAGCGGGAAAATCATTTGCGGAAAGCATGGAACCGCCTTTCATCGGCAGAGCTTCAAAACCATGGAGGGACACACAGAATACTGGCAGTGCAGGATGTACCGTGAGCACGGAAAAGCTGGATGCGATTTGCCGACGCTCCGAACAAAGGAGCTGGACGCAATTTTGGCAGACCAATTCCAAAAGCTGGTGAAAAATCAAAAGCAGATTGTCCAACTTGTGATGGACAGCGTTTCTAGCGTTCAGCAGAAGCGTGATTACTCCGGACAAATCACCCAGTTGAACACACAGATCAGCCAACTGGAGGGAAAAAAGGATAAACTGCTGGAGCTTAGTATCGCCAACGCAATCACAATTCAGGAATTCAAAAAGCGAAACAACCGCTTCAATGAGCAGATTGCGGATATGCAGGAGCAGATGATTTCTTTACAAAAGCTGGAGGAAAATTGCTCAGCTGCGAGTGTTGACTTGTCCGCAATCGAAAAAGCGCTTTGGCAGGAGCTTTCCTTTCAGGATACCATCTCGACGGAGGTTGTTGCGGCGATCCTCGACCATGTGGTGGTCTGCGAGGGCAGCACGAAACAGCGAATTGATCTGGAACTCTATTTAAGGCTGGGGCAGACCGCTTCAGTCACTTTTTCACGGGAGAGATTTGCATTTTGGAACACATCTTCTTCACAATATGTGCCACAAGGCGAAGATTCCGCTCAATGAGGACATTCCGGGCCTCCGGGTCCCCCTGAGCCAGACGTTCCAGCCACATCCTTTCCTCACTGGCGGAAAGGGGCCTGGGAAAGGACCCGCTGCGGTCCAGCCGCAGAGAAAATAAAAGCGTATTGGCAAACAGCATCAGCGCGGCAGAGATCATGCGCACCACCTCCTGTTCACCTTTATGACAGGAAGGGAAGTCCCTATGTCTTGCGGCGGCGGGGACGGCGTGTTAAAATGAATGGCAGAGACTGATGGCGGCTGCAGAGAGACTGCTCTGATTTTTTCATGCGGCGGCAGCTGCTCCCGTTAACAGATGACGCCAACAGGTGTAAATTACATACCGGTTTCTATAAAAAAGAGCCCCTAAAACGAAAGTACAGATCACGTGCTCTGGAGATCAGGCTCGGGGTCTTGCTTTTCAGTGCGGCCATGGACCGAGAACTGCGGGGACATTTTAATTAGGAGCGAACGCAACATGGGTCTGGGAGAATAGGCGCACCGACCTCGGTGCACTGACGGTGCACTGGCCGGTGTTTCTGTTCTTATTGACCGCGGATGCCTCCGGGCGTATGCTCGTTGAGAGGCGCAGAAAGGTGGAATGATCATGCGGTATAAGGAGTTTGGAAAAACCGGGATGAAGGTGTCCGAGATGGCGCTGGGAACCTGGGGGATCGGCGGAGCGAGCTGGGATGACAATCCGGAAGAGACCCGTATTGATGCGATCTGCGCCGCAGTGGAAAATGGTGTCAATTTTATTGATACCGCACCGGCCTATAATGCCGGTGCAGCCGAATGTCTGGTGGGGAAGGCGCTCAAGCAGAGCGGAACGCGCCAAAGGGTCATAGTGGCAACAAAGTGCGGAAATTTCTACATGGGAAATGGGACGTATGTTCGTGACGGACACTATGACAAAATCATTCAGCAGTGTGACGAATCCCTCAAAAACCTGCAGACGGATTATATCGACCTGATGCTGATTCATTGGCCGGATGTCAATACCGACTTTGCTGAGACTGCTGACGCACTGAATGCGCTTAAAAAATCCGGTAAGGTTCTTCATATCGGTGTTTCCAACTTTACAAGGGAGCAAATGGAGGAGATCGGGCAGTATTGTACGTTGGAAGCCTATCAGCCGCAGTACTCTATGGTTGTCCGCACAAATGAAGAACAGATGAAGTGGGCGGCTGAACAGGGCATGGGCGTCATGACATACGGTTCTCTGGGCGGCGGGATCTTAACAGGAGCATTCCGGAAGCTGACAACCTTTGAAGCCACGGACAGTCGGAACCGTTTTTATAAGCACTTCCAGGAGCCAATGTTCTCTAAGGTTATGAAGGTCCTGGAAGTCATGGATCGGATCTCCGCTGATCGGGATAACGTGCCCCTGTCTCAAATCGCACTGAACTGGTGCGCACAGAAGGAATTTGTTTCTTCCTGTATTGTCGGTGCGCAAAGCAGACGGAAAATCGAAGAAAACTGTGCTGCCTATCAGTGGATGCTGACTTCGGAAGAAATCGCCTTGCTGGACGCGGCAATCGAGCAGTATCTGGTGGAGCAATAAGCTGATAGTGAAGAACTGAGGGAGAGGGGGCTTTCATCCGGCCCGGGAAAGCCCGCTTTTAGGGATCGAAACCGTTTGGAAGCCTTCTCTCCTGAACGATATACAAGTGGTACAGCTTTAAAATGCATATTGAGAAATGATGATCATTGCCGCGAACGCTGTGCAAATAGCACAAAAAATGTTAAATATTTACAAAAAATCTCACAATTGAAAAACAAGAAATAGTATGATATTTTAAAAGGACCAATTTGGATTGTTTGTGATTTTTTTCCGCATTCCAATCCATTGCTGTGGCAACCGTCCGGTTTGGCCAGATGCGGCCTGGTCCGCAAGATGGAACGCCATAGATTTTGGTTAGAACATTCTCTTGTACCGGCGCAAAGTCTGTTGAGATTTTGATGTTTTTACATGTTTAAAATCAGTGCTCGATTCGGAGCACTCTTTTAACCCTCTGTTTCGTGCACGAACACGGAAATGACAATGAGATACGATACGTGAGGTCAGTATAATGGTAACCGTTGAAATGGTGGCAAAGATGGCCGGTGTGTCGCGTGGAACCGTTGACCGCGTTCTCCACCATCGGGGAGAGGTCAAGAGCGAAACTGCCGAGAGAGTTCGACAGGCCATGCGCGAGCTGGATTTTCAGCCGAACACATTGGGCCGAGCTTTTTCAATAACGAAAAAGAGAAACCGGATCGGGATCTTTCTATCAGCGCGTGAACCGGACTTTCAAGAACAGATCAAGCAGGGCATAGAAGACGGTGTCGCCTATGCACAGCAGCATGGAATCGAAGCTGTGATCGAAGTGGTTTCTCCGGATGATGAGCCGCTGTATTTGCAGAAGATCGATGAGATGATCGCTTCCGAGGTTCAAGGGATCGTTTTACGCGGGATCGAGTCCAAGGCGTTTGACGAACGGCTTCAGATCCTGAAGAATCAGGGAATTCCTGTTTTTACGTATAACCAAGATGTGCGGCCGGCACTGAGAAACTGCTATGTGGGCATTGACTCCTGCCGCGCCGGAAAATGTGCGGCGCTTTTGATGCGGCAGATCTCCCCACCTGACGGATACGCCTTGATCGTGGGCGTAACGCCCCAGCATAAGGACAGCGAAAAACGGATAGAGGGATTTCTGGAGCAATGGGGCCTTGCCCCAAAGGCATCGTCAGGATACCGGATCATTTATGGAGAAGGCTATCATGATGTTGCATACGCTCGTACGCGGGATACCTTGAATGAGATGCCGAACATCACGGGGATCTTCGTCAGCGGCGCGGGCCTGAGCGGCGTAGCGCAGGCGGTATACGAACGAGGGACCGCCGATGTTCAAAAGGTTGTGGGGTTTGACGCCACACAGCGAAATATTACCTACATGAAGAATGGTACAGTCCAATTTTTGATCGATCAAAGTCCTTATCAGCAGGGATATAAAGCGGTCCAACTGCTTGTAGATTATCTGTTTGAGGGGCGAGCGCCTGATGTGTCCTGTTATTATCTCGACGCACATATCAAAAATGCTTTCAACTGCTGAGTCCAAAAGGCCTTGGCGGGCAAAGGCTGCCTATCCGTACATGAAGGCGCAGGGGGGCGGCGTGATTTTGAACGCTTCTTCCTTCGCAGCACTGGACCCCAATGCGGGGCGGGCAACATACAGTGCCGCAAAGGCTGCCGTGAAAAATCTCAGTGCATCCATGGCAGCAGAGTTTGCGGCCGCCAATATCCGGGTGCTGGCCTATGTGCCGGGTATGATCGCAACAGAGATCGCTGCGGAGAGCATTGAGAAGTACGGTGATGCGCTGTTGGCAGACATCCCGTGCCGCCGCTTCGGTACGCCGGAGGACCTGGGAAAGGTATTGGTGTTTTTGGCCTCGGATGCCGCGGGCTACATGAATGGCTGTCATGTTGAGATCAGCGGCGGAAAGCGCTGTGTGCAGAATCCTCAGTTTTCCTATCAATAAGCGAAACAACATATATAAACGTGTAAGACAGGCTGTCCGTTTAGGGCAGCCTGCCTCGTTTTTTGCTTGGAATATAGCTCTTGGCGATATACTGACGATCTTAATGACGCAGGAGAATGTTTCACGGAGAAGCGCTTGGTTCTCGTTGTCCCTTATGCTTTTTGTGTCGGAGCGGTTCTGTTCTGCCAAATCAGCCAACCTGCTCCTGTTCCACCACCGCGTCAATCGGTATTTGCTGGGCGACGGGATAGGGCCAGACCGGGCCGTCGATGTCCGCCAGAGCCTCTTCTATAACAGCGGGAAGGTCCTCCGACTTGGCGTGGATGTTTGCCACCTGAGGCGGGGCTTTCCATTGCCTGAAACTGAGACTCTGCGGCGTCCAGCACCTTCTTGCCGACGATGATGGCGGCCTTTATGACGGGAAGGGAAATCCCTATGTCTTGCGGTAGCGGGGACGGCGTGTTAAAATGGCAGAAAAGGGGGTGGGAGAATGGCCTGGTATGTCTATATGCTCCGCTGCGGGGACGGCAGCCTGTACACCGGCTCCACCACCGACGTGGCCCGTCGGCTCCGGGAGCACCAGAACGGGACCGGGGCCAAATACACCCGCGCCCGGCCTCCGGTGTCGCTGGCCTACACAGAGGAGGCTCCGGACCGCTCCACCGCCCAGCGCCGGGAGGCGGCTATCAAAAAGCTGCCCCGGAAACGGAAATTGGCGCTGATCGAAGGAGGTACACCATGAACCTGAAAAAACGCTTGGCTCTGGGAGTGTTCATCTCCACGCTGTTGGCTTTTTCGGCGTACTATGCGGAATACCTGCCATTTACCGGTAAGTGGATCGCCGCTTACCGCATGGACCGGTATGCACAGGAACAGTACCCGGGATTTCACTGTGGAAAGGTGTACTTCAATCCGTGCGGAGCGCCGTATGAAGCGGTTTTGACAGGAGATTCCGGGCAAGAAGTGGAACTGGGGTGCGGCTATGACGGACTGATCGGCGATCCGCTCCGGGCGGAACGCTGGATGCAGAACAATCATATCTCAAAAGTAATGTGGGCACTCAATCGGCTGGAACAGGGAAGCTACGGCAATGTAAGCTGCCAGTGGCGATATGATATGCCGGAGCGGCCGGTGTTTGTATTGAAGGTGCAGATCAGAGAGCCGGAGACCGTTCCATTCCCGGAATCAGAGACGGCCCTCCGGGAGAAAATGGTAGCAGCGCTGGCAAGCTATTGGGCCGCATTGCCGGAATCGGCCCAGGCAGATATAACAGATGTGGAGGCAGTGTACAGGCACTATGCCACGAAGCGGGAAGAACAACAGCCCTATGACAACAGCTTTTATATTGTCCATGTTTCCGTGACCAATGGCGTCTTACCGATAGAGCGGATCATGACAGCGGCTATGCAAGAAGAGAAGATATGAGCGCAATGAGGCGAAAGAACCGTGAACTGAGGTGTTCGTCACAGAGCGCAAAAAGCCACGGTGCCGTGAGCATTGCTCACGGCACCGTGGCTTTTATTGAGAAATCTGTTTTTCTACCGGGGCCTTTCGCTTCGGCGGAAAGCCCAGAAGACAGAGAAGCGCACCCAAAAGGGGATGGAAAATCGGTTTTTGATTCCACTTTATGATCCGATAGAGAAACGGCCTGAGAACCGAGTAAACATTCCCTACATCTACGAAGAAGGCGATACAAACAAAGAGTGAGGACAGGATACCACAGAGAACAATGGCCAAAAGGCCCCGGCGAAGACAGCGGACCCACGGCTTTTCCGGGAGCTTGACCGCCGCGGCGAGAGACAATACTTGTACCAGCGACCAGCCCAGAAGCAATAAGAATACGGGCCGCACCACATACATCAAAGCTGCGGTCCAACGCGGGTCATAGTGGAAGCTTTGGATATCCTGGGCTGTGGGCAGGAAAAACCGATACAGCAGATAGATGGCCGCAGTCAGCCCGCAGCCTGCCGCAGCTTGGATCAGAGCAGTTTTTCGCCCTTCTGGCACCGGCGGGCCATAGAGGACAGCGTTGGCGTCTGTATCAAAAATTTCCGCTAACCGCAGGATCTGATCCACATCGGGCCGGGTGCGGCCATTTTCGTAGTTGGAAACTGTCTGCCGGGTGACAAACAGCTGCTCTGCCAGTTCCTCCTGCGTCAGATGCTTTTGCTGACGCAGATCCCGAATGTTTTTTCCAATGTCACGCATCATGCCTCACCTCACCGTCAGTCTATCAGAAACCGGGAGAAATGTCACGCAAGGAATCTTTTCTATGGTGCACTTTCAATGGAAAAAGCTTGCTCAGTTCGCCCGGAGGTGAATGGAGATATTTTCCAACCCGTAAAATGGCTCGGCGGCGGTGGGGGTCAGCCCCTCCAGCACATCAGACTCGTACAGTGTGGAGACCGTCTTGAAGCAGATGGGCAGGATGGGAGCCTGGCTCTGCAGGTACCGGCACAGGCCCCGGAACGCTGCCTCCCGGTTTCCTCCGGAGCGGCAGCCCTCCAAAAGCTGATCGCACTGGGGATCGCTCCATCCACCGTAATTGAGACTGCCGCCGGTGGCGAGCAGGGAGGAAACGTCCCAGTCCGCCGTCAGCCGTACCTCACCGTAATAAAGGTCAAAGCGGCCGGCGGCCAGTGCGGCGGTGTATTCCTCCCAAGGCAGCTCCACGGTTTCTGTGGCAGCGCCGGCGGCGGTGAAGGCGGCGGCAATCTGCCGGGCCATGGAGACTTTGAAGCTGTTTTCGCTGTTGACCAGCAGGCGCAGCGTGCGGCTGGGCCGGGTCTCACAGGCATTCAGAGCATCGGTGAAGGCCACCACGGAATCTGTCTGCTCCAAGTCTGCCGGATAGAGAGGGGACACCGGAGAAACGGGGAACTGCGCTGTCTTAGCGTGGCCGGAAAGTAAGCTGCTCACCAAGGCCCTGCGGCTGACGCCCAGAGAAAGGCAGCGGCGGAACGCGGCATCGTCCAGTCCCTTTGCGGAGACATTGATCCCAAGATACTGAAACACGGTGGTGTCGGCATCATCGTAGCTGACGCTGCCGGAAACGGCAACAGGGTCCGTGCCGGTGAGATCTGCCACGAGCAGCTGCACATCCCGGGAAGAAAAGCGGTAGAGCATGGACTCCTGATCCGCTGTACCGGTGAGAGAGATCCGCTCCACCAGCTGACTGATGTGCCGCCACCAGTTCTGGCTGGCAATCAGACAGCTTTCGTTGCTTTCGTCATAGAGGTAAGGACCGGTTCCCAGAGGGACGCTGTGCTTCTCTGTGCCGGACTTCAGAATGGGAATGTCCAGCAGAGCGGGCAGACCGGTATTGGGGCGGTTGAGGGTCAGGGCCACCGTGCCGTCCCCGGCGGAAATGCTTTTGACATCCGACAGCCGTCTGGCGTAGCGGGCAGAGCTGCGAGCGGCGGTGAGGGTGGCCTTCACGTCGGCGGCGGTGAGGGGAGAGCCGTCGGAAAACACCACGCCGTCACGGAGGGTCAGCTTGTAGGTCAGCGTTTCCGAATCGTAGGTGTAGGATGCGCACAGCAGCGGCTGGGGCGTGAAGGCCTGATCCAGCCGGAACAGTCCCTCATAAAGGAGGGAGGCCACCGTCTGCTGAACGCCGTCGGGACAGGTGAGGGGATTCAGCGGCTGTCCCTCTAAATAGGGCAGGGCGAACACGGCGGGCAGACCGCTGTGTTCTTCCTCTACGGGGGTCTCCTCCGACGGAAAGGGCAATTCATCTGCGGAGGATTCGTCGATCTGGGCGCAGCCGGTCAGAAGGGAGAGGGTCAGAGTCAGGACCGCCGCCCAGGCGGTGATTCGTTTCATAGGCCCTCCTTCAGAGAAATGACGGCCACTTGGACGCCTCGCTGATCGCCCCTTTTCCGGTGCGACCAGAACAGGTCGGGGCGGCAGGCGGTGCAGATGCCGGAGACCTCGATCCGCTCCGGCAGCAGACCGGCGCGCAGCAGCCATTGGCGGTTCAGCCCGGCCAGATCCACATGGAATTTAGGGCCTTTCACTGTGATATAGGCGTTGGTAATCGCTCCCAGCGCGGCCCGCATGGCCTCCGGAACATCCCCATCGGTTTCAAAGCAGCAGGGGCCGATGCAGGGGCCAAGTGCCGCCAGCAGCTCAGCGGGACGGCTCCCATAGGCCGCACCCATGGCTGCCACGGTTTTCTCCACGATCCCGGCGGCGCAGCCCCGCCAACCGGCGTGAACGGCACCGATGGCCTGATGGACAGGATCGTACAGCAGCACGGTGCCGCAGTCGGCGGAAAAGACCGTCAGGGGCAGACCGGGGACGTTGGTGATGAGAGCATCCACATCTGTGTAGTCCCGGGGACGAAGCAGACCCTTCCCGGCGTCCTCTGCCGTGACGGTGCGGATATTGGCGGTGTGGGTCTGCTGACTGAGGACCGCACGGATCTCGTCCAGGTCCAAAGCGGCGAAAAAGCGGCGGTAATTTTCCCGCAGCTTTTCCGGGCCGTCCCCCTGTCCGGGGCGGAGGTTCAGACTGTCCCACGGTGCGGGGGATACGCCGCCCTTCCGGGTGGAAAAGCCGTGAGGGACATCATTCAAAACATCGGCGGTGAACCACACCAGACCGGTTTGCTCATGCTGTTGAAAGGGCATAGTTAACCTCGCTTGTTCTCTTAAAAAATGCCCTCTGGAAAGCCAGAGGGCAGGGATATGATATTTTCTGGAGTTCCCGTTCCCCTTTCGGCAGTGGGAAAGGGAAACGGGGAACTGATCAACGCCGCAGGGCGGCGCGGCTTGCACGGGATCTTACAGATCCGGGTGATACTCCTTGCAGGTACACTTCTTCCACTTCAGCCCGCTGCCGCAGGGACAGGGATCGTTGCGGCCGATCTTCACGGTCTTTTTCACGGGCTGCTTTTTAGGCGTGGTGCCGTCGCCGCCCACGTTTTCCACGGTGGCCTTGGCGACCCGCTCCCGCTTGACCTCCTCGTCCTTCCGCAGACGGACGGAGTACAGGCGGCGGACGGTCTCATCCTGGATGGCGGAGACCATTTCCTCAAACATATCCAAAGATTCCCGCTTGTAGACGTCCACGGGGTTGTTGTTGCCGTAGCCCTGGAGCCGGACGCCCTGCTTCAGATCGTCCATGGCGTCGATATGATCCATCCAGTATTCGTCTACCACCCGGAGCATGATGACACGCTCCAGCTCCCGCATGATGGGCGTGGTGACCTCCTGCTCCTTGGCCTCGTAGGTCTTTTCGGCGGCGGCGATAAACGCCTCGTCAAAGTCCTCCTGGGTCTTGGAGGGAATTTCCTCGTCGGAGAATTCCACGGCGCCCTTAGCGAAGTAGATACCCTCCATGCCCTTGAGCATCTCGTGATACTGGGCGGCATCCAGATGCTGATTTTCACCGAAGGCCAGCGCCACATGGTTGCTGACGGAGGTGTGCATCATGTTCAGCACGGTCTCCTTGATGTCCAGACCGTCCAACACCTGACGGCGCTGGGCGTAGATGATCTCGCGCTGCTTGTTCATGACGTCATCGTATTCCAGAACGGACTTACGGGACTGGAAGTTGCGGCTCTCCACGGTGGTCTGGGCATTTTCAATGGCACGGGTCAGCATCTTATTTTCGATGGGGGTGTCCTCGTCCAGATCGAATTTCTCCATCATGTTCTGGATGCGGTCGCCGCCGAACAGACGCATGAGGTCATCTTCCAGAGAGATATAGAACCGGGTCTCGCCGGGGTCGCCCTGACGGCCGGCACGGCCACGGAGCTGATTGTCGATCCGGCGGGATTCGTGGCGCTCGGTGCCGATGATGAACAGGCCGCCGGCCGCACGGACCTTTTCAGCCTCCTCCTTGATGATGGCCTTGTGATAGGCCATCCGCTCGGCAAACAGCTTCCGGGCGGCCAGAATATCGGCGTTGTCGGTGTCGGCGTAGCCGGTGGCGTCCACGATGACCTCCTCAGAGTAGCCGGCCTTCACCAGATCGGCCCGGGAGAGGTACTCGGCGTTGCCGCCCAGCATGATATCCGTACCACGGCCGGCCATGTTGGTGGCCACGGTGACGGCGCCCAGCTTACCGGCCTGAGCCACGATCTCGGCTTCCTTCTCATGGTTTTTGGCGTTCAGCAGATTGTGCTGAATGCCTTCCCGCTGGAGCAGGTGGCTCAGCAGCTCGTTCTTCTCGATGGACACGGTACCCACCAGAACGGGCTGGCCCTTCTCATGGCACTCCTTCACCTGCTGAATGACCGCCCGGAACTTGCCCGCTTCGGTCTTGTATACCACGTCGTGGTGGTCCACGCGCTGGTTGGGACGGTTGGTGGGGATCTCCACAATGTCCAGGTTGTAGATGGTGCCGAATTCCTCCGCCTCAGTCATGGCGGTACCGGTCATACCGGACAGCTTATCGTACAGACGGAAGTAGTTCTGGAAGGTGATGGTAGCCAGGGTCTTGTTTTCACTGTTGACGTTGACGTGCTCCTTGGCTTCGATGGCCTGATGGAGACCGTTGGAGTACCGGCGGCCAAACATGAGACGGCCGGTGAACTCGTCTACGATGATGACCTCGCCGTCCTTCACCACGTAGTCGATGTCCCGCTTCATGGTGCCGTGGGCCTTCAAAGCCTGATTGATGTGGTGGTTCAGCGTGGCGTTGGAGGGGTCGGACAGGTTCTCCACATGGAAGAATTCCTCCGCCTTGGCAATGCCGGAAGCGGTCAGGGACACGGTCCGGGACTTTTCGTCTGCGAAGTAATCGCAGTCGTAATCGTCCTGGACTTCCTTTTCGTCGGTCTTGGCAAAGACCTTTTTCCGGAGCGTAGACACGAAATAATCCGCCATTTCGTAGAGCTTGGAGGAATTTTCGCCCTTGCCGGAAATGATGCCGTACACCTCTTCGTTGGCGGTGTGGTTATGCACGAAAGGGACACCGGCGCCGGAGGGAAGTACGTTGACGGACACTTCGGCACCAGTAAGTCCCAGCGCGTCATGCAGTTCCGTACGGGGAGCGGCGGGGTCAAGGTGCAGTTTCTTAAAATCGGACATGGTTGTTTCTCCTGACTGTTCGTAGACGAACAATAAAACTGAAAGAATGGAAAACCGAAGTTCCCCGAATGAGCGTGAGCGGAATAATAGTTCGCAGGCGAACAAAAAGCAAGCCGTTGCGTTCAGCGCAGTTGCTGGTGCCGGAGTGCCCCTTCTGAAAATCAATCTGCCGTTCGAGTAGATTAGGAATTATTCCATTGAAATGAATGGATAATTTTGTTCTTGGAACTTTCGTTTGTGAGACGGCAACGAAAATGTCGGATGAACAGCTTGGAAAATTGAGTTAATCGTCCAATCTGGCTGAACGATCGGTAGAAATCAGCAAAATACCGATGCTTGGCAGCAAAAGCCCCCGGAATCGACTGGGGGCCTGCGGCTGATTATGCGGAAACGGAATTAATGCAGCGCCGTCGGCAGCACCAACGTACGGACGTTCACTTTTTTAGCCATCATGCCGTTCTCAACGAGAAAGAACTGGTCGTCCACGAGCCCTTTGATGTCGTCGTTCGTGAGCGTGTCGTAGTAGTTGGACCACTGTGCGAGTTTCTTGGCGTCGTCAAGACGGATGCCGTGTTCCTTCGCCCCCAACGCGACGGCTTCATCCCAGTGCCCGTTGATCCATTGGAGGGCTTTCCGCTGCGTTTTCACGACGAGGTTCAGGGCGTTGGGATAGTCTTTGGCAAATCCCTCACGGGCAGTCATGACGAGGTTGACGTTGACGAGACCCTTGGCGGTCGTGATGATTTCACAGCCGGCTTCCTGGGCTTTGATGACGGCAGAAGCCGCCAAAAGCGCGGCGTCGGCGTGCCCCGCGACGACGGCCGTCATCGCGGCCGGAATATCCATCGGGACGAAGGTGACGTCACCGGTCGACATACCTTCCTTTACGAGCGCCGCAATGAGGAGCTGATGCAGCACTGTGCCGCGGGGCCCTGCAATTTTCTTACCCTTGAGGTCTTTGACTGTGTAGTGCTCGCCTTTCGCGCCGACGATCGCAAAGGTATCCGCGGGGTGCGAGACGCCGTTGGCGATCAAGACGGGGTTGCCGGCACCGTTGGCCATCAGAAGCGACGCCGTATTCATGACGGCCGAGACGTCGATTGCGCCCGCCGCCATCGCCTGACCCTGCTTGGCGCCCGAAGTGATGGTGTGCCATTTCACCTCGGTACCGTAGGGTTTGAAGGCCTTTTCGAGCATCTGCCGATCCTTCATTACCATATTCTGCAGGTTGAAGGGGGCCTTCACGTAGACGATGTTGACGGTGTCGGGCATGCCGCCCGTAGCGGCTTGAACGAGCCCCGATACCGCAGCGCCCAACACGAAGGCTAAGGTTTTAAGTTTCATGATTTGACTCCGAAAGTCAGTTAAAAAAATCGTTTCTGATAGTGTCGGCAAGTTGTCCGACCGAAGGATCCGCGAGCGTTCTCGGGTAGGGTGCTTCAACGGTGTAGACCGCTGCCGTGCGTCCGTTTTTAAGACGGATGATCCGATGAGCGAGCAGGCACGCTTCCAAAATATCGTGGGTGACGAGAATCGTCGTCATCGGGCGCCGGACGTGGATTTTCAAAAATTCCGAGCGGACGTTATCGCGCGTCAGGGCATCAAGTGCACTGAAGGCTTCGTCAAGCAGCAGCACGTCTGGCTCAGCAATGAGCGCGCGGGCAAAACCGGCACGCTGTGCCATGCCGCCCGACAACTCGGTCGGATAGGCGCCGGCGGCTTCGGTGAGTCCCGTGAGCGTGAGAACGTTCGCAAGACGCCGGTCTTGTTCGTCGGCGGGTAATTGCCGAACGGCGAGTTTCAGATTGTCGGCAACGGAAAGCCACGGAAAAAGCCGTGGTTCCTGAAAAACGACGGCGGTTTCGCAGGGGGCGGCGCTGTTTCCTGTTGCTTCGGTGACGACGCACCCCTCGTCCGCCGCCTCAAGCCCGGCGATAAGCCGCAGCAGCGTCGTTTTGCCGCAGCCGCTTTCGCCCACGACGGCCGTGATCTCTCCCGCGGGAAAGGTCAGGGACAAGTCGTCGGTCGCCGTGACGGTGCCGCGGTCGGTGCGGAAGGTTTTGGTGAGATGTCGGACGGAAACGGAATACATGACGGATCTCACCGGGACAATACGTGCTGAGGGGCGGCGCGCTCAATCAAACGCCGAAGGAGAGCATCCGCGGCGACGCCCAAAAGGGCGATCGTGAAAATGCCGACGAAGACACCGTCGGTTTTGGCAAATTCCGCGGATTCGCTGATGAGAAAACCGAGACCGGAGGAGGCGGCAACCAGTTCTGCTCCCACCAGGGCTCGCCAGCTGTAGCCGAACCCCAGTCGGACGCCTGTTAAAAGCCCCGGCAGTGCCGAAGGCAGCCGCAGCTTGAAAAACATCTCGCGCGGCGTGAAGTGCAGCAGTCGGGCGACTTCGATTAATTTCGGATCAGTGCTCCGAAGTGCCGTGACGGTGTTGAGGTAGATGGGAAAGAAGCTGGAGAGAAAAACGATGGCAATTTTCGGGGCTTCGTCAATCCCGAGCCAGAGAATTAAAAGCGGCACAAGCGACAGGGGCGGCGTCACGCGCAGGGCTTCGGTAAGAAGAAAGGCGCGGCGTTCTCGAGCGGCGTCGCGGTACGTGAGAAGCGACAGGACAGCGGCTGCGGCAAGCGACAGAGTGAACCCGGCCAACGTACGCCAGGCACTTGCCGCGATATGGGTGAAGAGTGCGCCCGTGGTGAGCAGCTCATAAAACGCCCGGGCGACTGCGGCGGGCGAGGGCAGCAGCACCGGTGAAATCGTTCCGGACGCAGAGGCGGCAATCCACGCGAACAAAAGCGCCAGAGGGAGCGCCGCATAGTCAAGAAACTTCCGCATACCGATGAACGAAGCGAGAAAACCAAAGGGTGGAGATTTTAGTCAGAATTTCTTAGGTGAGAATGATTCTCATCTGGCTTTTTCAAAATTCGCAAGACATTGCGTGAGAATATTTTCCAAAGCCTCGAGTTGCGGGGCGGTCAGTCCCTCGGCGAGGGTTTCGGCCATCGTTTGGGAAATGGCGTCGAAGACGGGCTTAAGTTTCCGGCCTTTTTCCGTAAGACGGATTTTGACGGCGCGGGTGTCTTTGTCGTCCGTGACCTTTTCAAGGTAACCGAGTGCCGTAAGCCGCCGCACCATGACGGAAACCGTGGATTTGCAACGTCCGCTGCGGCGCGCGAGTTCCGTGAGTCCCAAGGTGTCTTCGGCAAAAAGGACGACGAACACGTCCCCGTGACACGGTTCGATATCGGCGTAGCCGGCGTCGCGCAGACGGCGGGAAAGAAAATCGTGAGCGGCTGCCGTGAGGCGGGCGTTAAGCGAAATGACGGGACGGACGACGGTCATGGTGACGAGGAATTTGTTTGAAGACGAACGAAATTATACGAACCATCGCGATCGGGTACGCCGTCAACACCTATATTGGGGCGAAACGTTCCTCGTTCAAGACGGATTTGTACCACTGTTGGGAAAGGCGGGGCGTTCCGATATAGGGGGTAACAAGGAAGGAAGGGGAATCGAAGAGGTTCTGAAAAGTCCTTCCCGGGTGAGTTTCAGGAGATAAAAAATGAGCAATCGTCTTCCTCAGTTGTTTGCGGATTCTTTCTTCCCGGCTTTCGCCGCGGATCCCTTTGCGGACGAGAACTTCTTTAGGACACCCACTGTGTTCGGCCGTCACGCCGACCGCGTGATGAAGACCGATATTCGCGAGACCGACAAGAGTTACGAGCTCGCTATCGATCTGCCGGGATTTAAGAAGAATGAAGTCGAGGCCGAATTAAAGGACGGCTACCTCACGATTTCCGCGCAGAAGGCCATGGAACACGAAGAAAAGACGCCGCAGGGCCGCGTCATTCGTTCCGAACGTTCGACGGGCGCCTGCTCACGCAGCTTCTACGTGGGTAAGGACGTGACCGAAGGCGAATGCACGGCGACGTTTGAAGACGGCGTGCTGCATGTGTCGGTACCGAAGGCTGCTGCGCATCAGGAGCCTGCCCGCCGGTTGATCAGCATCGCCTGATTCGCTGACGTTTCGTAGGTTTTAGGCCGCCGCAGAGCGTGTGGAAGCACGCTTTCTGCGGCGGCCTTTTGTGTTTTGAGTGCCTGCGCGGCATATTTCGGCCATTCCTATTTTGAATAGCACTTATGTGAGGTCGGCGGTGTTTGCAGTATCGGATTCGGCGTTGGAACGCGTGTGGAGGGAGGACTGTCCGCTTTTGGACGTGACAGTGCATGCCTTAGGAATCGAAGCAAACGCCCGAGCTTACGCGGCGGCAGGCAGGCCGCTGATCGCCTGACAGCTCGGCGTCTGACGTCAAAAAAATCAGCCGCCCGTACGTACGTCGTCGGGCGGCTCAGTCATTACAGGGTGTCGCGAAAAGCGGAATTACGCCTTGAAGGCCGCTTCGAGATTCGGCACGACCTGCTTTTTGCGGGACATGACGCCTTCCAACCACACGTTGCCTTCGCCCAAAGTCTTGCCCCAGGCACCGGCCACTTTGGCGGGATCGTCCGAGGCCATGAGAAGGACGGAACCTTCCTTCATGATGTCGGTCAGAAGAAGTATGGCGGTGTGGCGGCCTTCGGCCTTCATCTTGCCGAGTTCTTCGACGAGTTCGGGAATACGGTCTTCGAGAATGGCGATGTCGACGAGTTCGAGTTGGCCGATTCCCACTTTGTGACCGGACATGTTGAAGTCCTTAAAGTCACGCATGATGAGATCGCGCGCGGAGACGCCCTTCACGGCGGACTTCGCGGTAAAGAGTTCCATGCCGAGCGCGGCGATGTCGTTGATGCCGGCGATGGCGGCGAGTTCCGCGGCGGCCTTCTTATCGGCTTCCGTGCAGGTCGGGGACTTGAAGATCACCGTGTCGGAAAGAATGGCGCAGAGCATGGCGCCCGCGATTTCCTTCGAAGGCGTAAAGCCGAGATAGTCGTACATGCGCTTCAGGATGGTGTTCGTGCAGCCCACGGGCATGATCACGGCTTCCACGGGGGAAGAAGAGGTCATGTCGCCCAGCTTGTGATGATCGACGATGCCCTTCAAGTTGCAGTCGGCGAAATCATCAGGGGCCTGAGCGAGGTCGGAATAGTCGACGACGTACACGTCGCGGCCCGCGACGGATGTCATGACTTCGGGGGCCTTGAGACCGAAACGTTCAAGGATGAACGCGGTTTCGGGAGCGGGGTTGCCCTGGGCGGCGGCAACGACGTCAAGACCGCGCTTCGCGTAGAGGTCGGCGCAGGCGATGGCCGCAACGATGCTGTCGGAGTCGGGGTTCTTGTGACCGATGATGATGGCTGACATAGTGTGTTCTTATTTCCAAAAATTTAGGCCGGTACGGCCGAAGGACGCATTATTTTAAAGGCTGTCGATGAAATCGGACAATTTTCCGACAAAGAAAAAGGCGCCGGCGGACGTGAACCGCAGGCGCCTGCGCCGGAATGGCGAACCGTTATCCGACGAAAAAGAGCATCAGTACGATTTGCCCCGAAATAATGCGCAGGAACATTGCCAAGGGGTAGACCGTCGAGTACGAAATGACGGCGAGCCCCTTTTCGGAGAGGCTGTTGACGAACGACAACGCCGACGTACTCGTGGCGGAACCGGCGATAAGCCCGACGATCGTATGGAAATTAAGCTTCATGTAGCTTCGGGCCACCACGCCCATCACAAGCATCGGGATCGTGGCGATCAGAAGACCGATCCCCATGTAGAGCCAACCGATGCCGTTGAAGAATGCGTCAAAAAAGAGGCCGCCCGCGCCTAAGCCGACGCTCGCGAGGAAGAACGTCAGCCCCCATTCGCGCAGCATGAGGTTCGCAGAATTCGTGGTGTAGGTTACCAAATGCAGGCGCGGTCCGAAGTAACTCAGCAAAATGGCGGCGATAAGAGGGCCGCCTGCCATGCCGAGTTTGATTGCGGCGGGCATCTGCGGAATCGTGATCGGTATGCAGCCCAGAATCAGGCCGAAGGCAATTCCGAGGAAAATCGCGTAGACGTTCGGGCGTTCCAGCCGTTTTTCTTCGTTTCCCATGAGGGCCGCGAGACGCGCGACGGCGTTCGAGGGGCCCACGCAGTAAAGCGCATCCCCCAACTGCAGGCGCAGGGAGTTGTATGGGAAGAACGTGACGCCCGCGCGGTAGACTCGGGTGATGTTCACGCCGTCAAACTGCGACAAATGCAGTGATTCGATCTGCACGCCGTTCATTTCGTCGCGGGTAACGCGGATGCGGCGGGAGACCAAGGGGGAGTGTTCCGTCGCCAGGTCGATTTCGGTGTCTTCTTCCCCGCAGAACGTGATGATGGGACGCTTATGTTGGGGACTTGCAACGATGCGGAGCTTGTCCCCGCAGTGCACCACGGTGTCGGCCGTGGGACTCGTAATCTTGCCGTTGTCGAGAATTCGCGAGCAGATGAAGGGGCGGCCGATGAGGTTGCGGATTTCACGCAGCGTCAGATTGTCGAGCGCCTTGTTGACGACGGTGACGTGAAAGTAGATCGGCGTTTCCGTGCGCATTTCCTGCGCTTTTTCCCAGAGTGCTTCTTCGTTCTTGAGATCAATGCCGTAGGCGCGTCTCAGAATCAGTACGACGAGAATGATGCCGAGAATGGAAACGGGGTAGGCACAGGCGTAGCCCACGGCAATGTCGCCCTTATAACCCATGAGGGACAGCGCTTCCTGCGTCGCACCTAAGCCGGGGGTACTCGTGATGGCACCGAAATGCACGCCCAACAACTGCGGCAGCGAAATCGAACCGTCGGCGATGAAGTAAATCCCGATCGTGAGAATGAGGCTTACGAGCACCGAAAGACACATCAGCCCGTTTAACCCCCAGCCGCGGCTGCGGAAGGTGGAGACAAACGAAGGGCCCACCTGCAGGCCGATGAAGAAGACGAAAAGCACCAGGCCGAAATTGCGGAAGAAACTTACGATGCCCGGATCGACGGTGACGCCGACGTAACTTGCGATGAGGCCTAAGAACAGAACGCAGGTGACGCCCAACGACACTCCGAACACCTTGAGGCGTCCGATGAAGAGACCCGCGGAAATAATGAGGGAATACGCGAGCAGCGAGTGGGCGAAGGAACCCGTATCGGTAAGAAGATTGGTTAGCCAAGTCATAGGATGGGGCCGCGACTCAGAAGGTGAAAACGGGCATTCTTTATGATGCCTTGTGAAAACCCCACATTTTAACGGGTTATCCCGCAGCAAAATTTGCGAAATTGCAAAAACACCGGCGGTTTTGCCACTAATGAGTCGGAGGACTCGTGCTCAACGTATGGAAAAAAACTCCCGCCGCAGACCGTCTGCAGGCGGGAGAAAAGTTACCAGAGGAGAGATGCCGGTTGGGTTTAGAAACTGTGGCAGAGGCCGAACATGGCGCTCTTCACGGTATCGGTTTTGGTAGCCCCCTCGACCTTGACGCCGTTTTCTTTGTAGGTACGGTCAACATAGGCTGCAGACGCGTATAAATAGGTGGACTTACTCAGGGGGTAGTTGTACCCGACGGCCATTTGCCAGACGTCGGCTTTTACGCGAGTGTGTTTGTAAGTGGGAGGATTACGAAGCGTTCCGTTACTCCGGCGGTACTCGAACTTTGCGCTGTCGGAGTTACTGGTGCCGCGCGCATAACCACCTTGGAGTTTTAATTCCCCGCCCAGCGCTTTGGCCTTAAGCCCAACCACAAAAGCATTGCTGTTGAAGCCCTGGTTATCGTATTTGGTTTCAGTAGGGTTGCCGGATCCGTCCTTCTTGGTGTTGCCCGTGGCATCCTTGCTGCCTGGCTTTTTCATCTGATTACCGAGTTTTTCTACCTTGTGACCGTACTGGTAGGCAGCGTAGAACGTTACGTCATTCAGACGGTACCGGGCGCCCAAGTTGTAGGTCTGAGAGTCATCACGGCCGAAGTAGGCATTGTCCACGTTGTTATAGAAGTAGTTGTCGGCAACGAAGACGAGTCCGAAGGGGCCGTTCTGATACGTGGCACCCACGGCGGCAAAGCGGTCTTTCTGAGACGACCGAACGGAATCATCGCCGCTCACGCCGTTGGAGTATTCGGCATAGAGCTTGACGCCAGCCATTGAAGCGGACTCAAAGCGAACCATGTTGTCGGCGCGCATCACCTGATGGTTGATGATCTGCAGAGCCTGCGATTCCTTGTAAAGGTTTCCGAAGGGGGTGAAGCCGTTTAAGAAAATGGATCCTGTCACACCGGAACCGAGGGCGCCGAGACGGCCCATTTCGACTTTGCCCCACGGCGCGGAAATCCCCAGAGAGGCGCCGCGGTTAAAGAGTCGGTTGCTCGTGTTGTCAAATTCACCGGTGTCGGCGTTAAATCCTGTTTCTAAAATAAAAATCTCCGAGTACCTCCCCAAAGATTTTCCTTGCCGCGCATACCGACACGGGAGCCCTTGGTGATGCCGGAATCCATCACGAAAGCGTGTTTGGAGGTATTGGAATTGGTCCAGTGCATGCCGAGATCCACGACGCCGTAAACGTTCACATCCATGGCGAAGGCGCCGGAGGCAAAAGCGGTGAGTGCTGCGGCGGTAGCGAGCACTGAGGTTTTTATCGTTGTCATTTTGTGTGTCCTTTGGTGTGAGTGAAATTACTTCCAGCCGTAGAAGTCCGTCATGACTTTCCACGCGGTTTTCTGCAGGAAGGCAGCGTCTTCGGGCTTTAGGGGCTTTTCGCATTCGCCCAAATACGTGAGCCCTTCGGGCGACTTTTTGTAGAGAAGCGAATAGATCATGGCGCCGTAGAGGTAGGAACCCGCGGCGGTGGGGTGGCTCTTGTCGGCTTGATGCAGAATGAGGTCAGGACGTGCTTTGAGGCTTTCCGCAAAGGCGAGTCCCACGGGAAGCGCAATGGCGTGATTGTTGTTCGCTTCCGTGATGATGCTGTCGGCGAGGTCGCGCGTCTGTTCCATCTTGTTTTGCTTGGCCCACGTAACGACAACGACCGGCACGGAACCGGTTTCACGCACGGTTTCAATGTGTTCTTTCAGGTACTTGCGGAAGGTGCCGACGCGCTTTTTGTCGATGGGTTCGGAAGACATCCCCTGCAGAAACACGACGTCGAACATCTTCGTCGTATCCTTTTTAACGTAGGGATCCATCTCGTGATCCGACAGGTAGTACTTCACGTTGTGCCAGGCGAGCATTCCGGACGAAATCGTCTGCAGACGAGCTTTCCAGGGAGTCTTCGTTTCACGGGTGAAACCGCGGACGTAGCCGTGGATACCGCAGTTGTAGAAAGAATAAGAATTGCCGACGAAGAGGCCGGTGGCGGGATTCGTAACGCCGAGGTCGGTAACGAGAGGCTTTACGCTCGTTTCAAGGGCGCAAGCCGATGTGGCCGCGGTCGCTAAAACCGCAAAAGTGAGAAGTGCTTTTTGCATGGTGGGGACTCCGTTGCATCCGAGAAATGCGGATGCGTGAATGGAATTGTGACGGGAGTTCCCGAAAGTCACCAACCAAAACCGCCGTTCGATTTTGCACAATTGCAAAGAGGGCGTTTTGGCGGTCAGGCTTCGATGTAGATCGCCGCGTTATCCCCCAGCACAGCTCGCGCCACCTTTTCCGTCGCTTCGAATTCCTGCAGGAAGCGGTCGCACCACCATTGCATGAAGACACGGATGCGGCGGATGTGCCAACCGGCGGCGGAACAAACGGCAAAGGCCGGGATGGGAGGCCGGTGCCAGCCGTTCAAAATGATCTGCAGACGCCCGGTGGCAATTTCTTCGGCGCAGTGCAAAAGGGGAATATCGACTGCAATCCCTCGGCCGTCTAAGACGGCCTGCTTGATCATCAGGATGTCGGTGGCGTGAATCATGTTTTTAAAGTGGATGGGACGCACCAAACCGTTTAATTCCAAGGCTTCCGTCTGAGGACGCACCGGACCGTTGTAGACAAAACCCGTGTGGTTGCGCAGGTCTTCGGGTTTCAAGGGGATCCCGTTTTTCTGTAAGTACTCGGGGGACGCTACCGGGAGAAAGACGGAACGCCCGCGCGGCAGGCAGATGACGCCTTTTTCGGTGACTTCGGCGGAGACGCTCGCAATGTCGACGGTTCCCGCAAGACACTCCGCCACTTTGCGGCCGGAAGAAATATCAAAGTTGATGTCGGGGTAAATTGCCTAAAAGTCCGCAAGGATCGGCATCAGTTTGTCATGCAGAAGCCCCGCAGCGACGGAAAGGTGGATCGTGCCCGTCATGGCGCTCGTGTCGTTCGTCATTTTGGCTATGAAGGCCGCGTGGGCTTTCAAAATGGGATTGACGCCTTGGGCGGCACGGCGGCCGTCTTCGGTGATGGTGATGGGGCGTTCGGTGCGGCGCACGAGCTCACGGCCGAGGGTTTTCTCAAGGCCCGCAATGAGGCGGCTCACGGTGGAAGTTTCGGCGTCAAGTTTGGCGGCCGCGGCGGTGAGGGATCCCGCTTCCTCGACGGCACAAAGGGCTTTCCAGGCTTCCAAATTAAATCGCTGATCCATGAGTCACTCTCCGAAATAGGGAAAACATAGGAACTTTAACGGGCAACTTTGCAGGGTAATTTGCAAAAATGCAAATTAAAGCGGCAGTTTTCGTTTTTGTTTTCTGTGAGGGGCGCGCATCATATCGCCATATCCTACTTTCGGAGTAACAGCATGACCGAACAAACGGCTGAAAATTTCGGCCTCTCGGGACTCACGGACAAGGGCGCCCGTGACGAATTCTTCTATCTCTGTGCCATTAACCGCGCCACTCTCGTGACGAACGCCGCTCAAGGACTCGTTGCCGCGGACAAAGCGCCTGTCTACGCTCGCGCCATTGACGAAGTGACGAAGCACGGTGTGCGCACCGATCGCGTCATTAAGTTGGAACCCCAGCTCATTGCGATCGCGGGGCCGGAAATCACGGAATTACACGTGGGCCGCTCAAGCCAGGACATGCATTCGACGTATCGTCTTGCGATGCTTCGGGACGACGTCCTTGCCGTGCATCAGGCGTTGTCGTCCGTCATCGACGTCTTTACGACGCTCGCGGAAAAGTTCCGCGACGTGGTGGTACCCAATTACACGAACGGTGTGGCGGCTCAGCCCAATTCCCTGGGGCACTACCTGCTCGGAATGTCCGACGGCTTCCTGCGCGATCGGGAACGCCTCGAGGAACTTTATGGACGCGTCAACCGCTCCCCCATGGGGAGCACGGTGTTAAACGGCACCGGTTGGCCCTTGAACCGTCGTTTGATGGCGGAAAAATTGGGGTTTGACGGCATCATCGAAAATGCGTTCGATGCGACGCAGGGTGCGACGGTGGATTTGCCCCTGGAATTTACGCAGGTCATGCAGTCGGTTGCGCTGCACTCGGCTTGTTTCATTCAGGACGTAATGGTGCAGTACGCGCAGCCCCGTCCCTGGATGATTTTGGCCGAAGGCGACGACACGACCTACGTGTCGTCCGCGATGCCGCAAAAGCGCAACCCCGGCCTCATGAACAACACCCGTACGTTGGCCAGTCAGGTCGCCGCTGGTGCCGTGGAAGCGGCATTTTTGATGCACAACCTTGTGCCCGGCATGCAGGACGCGAAAAACGTCGCGAGCCGTCGGGCGGTGTCCGAGAAGACGCTCGCACTGATGGCGGGCATGATGAAGATCCTCAAAGCCCTCAAGGTGAGCCCGGATCGTGCGCTGGAAGAATTAAACAGCGACTGGACGGCCACGCAGGAAGTCGCGGACGAACTGATGCGCCGCTACCACGTGCCCTTCCGCGTGGGACATCACGCGGCGAGCGCCATGGTGACGTACGCACGTGCCAATAATCTCACGCCTTTGACGTTCCCCTATGCCAAGATGGCCGAGCTCTTCCGCGAAGTTACCGCCAAAGAGTGGCACGAAGAAGCATTCCCCATGAGCGAGGCGGAATTTAAGGCGGCGCTCGATCCCAAGGCAATCGTCGAAGCCCGCGCGACCGAAGGCGGTCCACAGAAGGCAAGTCTCGACAAGCTCTTAGCAGAACGCCGTACCGTCAATCAGAAAGCGGGTGAATTCCGTACCGCCGCCGAAAGCCGAATCATTAAGGCTTTGGGAGCGCTTGAAACGGAATTTGCCGCTTTCCTTAAATAACCATCAAAGGAGATACCACCATGCAGGCTTTATTACCATGGCTGTCCATCCTCGTCGTCATTGTCGCGGGGTGGATGCTCATCAAACGGGTGCAGACGCACATGACGCTGCTTTTTGCCGGTCTCATCATGATTCTGGCGGCAATTGCGTGCGGCGTCTACGGCTTTTTGCCCAAGGGCGTCAAAACTACGGGTTTTGTGTTCTTCGATATCTTCAACCTTCTGAAGTCGATCAGCGCGAAGCAGATTTCCGGCATCGGCCTCATCATCATGACCGCGGGCGGTTTTGCGGGCTACATGGATAAAATCGGGGCCGCGAAGGCCTTGGTAAACGTCTGCATCAATCCTTTGAAGAAACTCTCGCAGCCGTACCTCGTGCTCGTCCTCGGATACATCATCGGTCAGGTGCTGGTGTCCGTGATTCCGTCTGCGGCGGGTCTCGCGATGCTGCTCTTGGTTGCCTTGTTCCCGATTTTGAAGGGCGTGGGCGTGAGTCCTGCGGCAGCGGTCGCCGTGATCGGTACGTCCGCCGGTATGACGTTCGGCCCCACGGCCGGTACCGCCAACCTGGCGGCTAAGGTGGGCGGCATGGATCCCGTGATCTATCTCGTCGAATATCAGCTCCCGATTGCAATTCCGGTTTTGATCGCCGTGGCGATTGCGCACTACTTCGTGCAGAAGTACTACGACAAGAAGGGGGACGACGTCTACGCGGATTCGACCGAAGTGAAGGCGGTGGATGCGCCGGATGCACCCGCTTGGTACGCCGTCTTCCCGATCCTCCCGATCGGCCTCATGATCGTCTTCTCCAAGCTCGTCTACGCCGACATCAAGCTCGATACGATTTCTGCGCTGATGATGGTGTGGGTCGGTGTAGTCGTCATTGAACTCATCCGCTTCCGCGACCCGAAGAAGGTCTTTACGGACGCCATGGCGTTCTTTAAGAAGATGGGCACGATGTTTACGTCCATCGTGGCACTCATCATCTGCGCCGAATTCTTTGCGGCAGGTCTCAAGGTGACGGGGGTCGTCGACCTCCTCATCAACTCCGCGCAGGGTCTGGGTCTCGGTATGACCGGTATGACGACGGTGCTCGCCGCCATCGTGGGTGCCGTGACGTTCCTCACCGGTTCCGGCGTCGGTGCCTTCTCGAGCTTTGCGGCGCTTGCTAACGACGTGGCAACGGGCCTGGGTGGTACGGCGGCGGCTTTGGTAACCCCGATGCAGTTCGCGAGCGGCATGCTTCGCGCCATGAGCCCGGTGGCAGGCGTCATCATCGCTGTGGCGGGTGCTGCCGGCGTGGCTCCGATGGCCGTCGTGCGTCGTACGTGGCTGCCGATGTTGGTCGGTATGGCGGTGACGCTCTTCTGCAACTGGTTGTTCTTCATCGCTTAATGAAACGTTCGGCGGGGCGGCAGCGCCTTCGCCGGAAACTGAAACGGCACGGTACTCTTTGTGAGTCTCGTGCCGTTTTCTTTGGGTTCAATACGCTGTTGAGAGGCGTTCGAAACGGTCACGCGGAGAAAGAAGCGATCCGGCGTTTTTTGAAAACGTTTGGGGCCGAAAGAAGCAAGAGACGCCGCGGTGCGCAGACCGGTCGTCGGAAAGAAAAGAAGTTGGAGCTATTTATTGTGTCCGAGCGACAGGCGAGAAAGTCCCACGGCTTCGGTATCTTTGTGTTTTTCCATCGCGAGGAAAATATCGACGTTTTCGCCGAAGGCTTTGCCCTGATTCATATTTGAAGGCACGAAAGATCTGAAAGTACGTCAGTGGACATGCCCGCACTGTGGTGCGGTGCATGACCGTGACGTGAATGCGGCCCGCAATATTCTTGCGGAAGCGCTTCGCATTGCTGACAGAGTAGTAACGGGCGGGACGATCGTCCGTCAAGGAGAGCCGGAGTCAGACCGACGAAAGTCGGCATCCGGCGTTTGATCCAAAAATCCTCAGCCTCTAGGCTGGGGAGTACGTCAAACGAGGACGTTATTCTTCGTCGCTGAAGAGACCGCCCGTCGGTGCGGGAAGCGTCGAGACGCAGCGGAAAACGAGAATGCCTTCGGTGCCCGGCGCATCCTTACGCTTCTGGGTGACGGCGTCCAAAAGCTGCGCGCCCTTACCGTCTTTGCCGCAGTAAGCCTGTGCCTTTTCATTTAAATGTTCCCGAAGACGGATCGTACGGTCTTCCCATGGCCAGACGGCTTTGATCTGCCACGTGTCACCCACGACGTTTTCCATCGTTTCAACCCGTCCGGCGTAAAGCGCGGACTCTTCGGAAAAGTGTTGGCATCCGGCAAGAAGCGTCAGAACGACGGCAGAGAAGAGGATACGTTTCATCAGGTAACCCTGTAAAGGAAAAAAGTTCAAACAGTTTAGCGGGGGGCGGGCATTTGTGCCAACGAGTCCTGAAAACCGAAGCGGCGGGCGCCGTCAAAGACAAAGTCGGCGTTGTCCGTCACGAGGATGGGGGGGGCCGAGACGATCCCCGCACGCAGCAGCGACCGATGATGACGCCGGCAGAGGTCGACGTCGGCGGCCGTCGTCGGGAAAAAGACGGCGGCCGTGTCGGAAGCCTTCTGAAGTAAAAGCGGTGCCTCGACGTAATTGGTGTCGAGAAAATGCGCAAAGCATATTTCGGGAAAAGCGTCTTTTAAGGCAAGATAAACGGCGTTGCGGGTGAGTGCCGTACGAAGCTCGGACGTAACTCCCGTGACGGCGTCTGAAAGCCATACGGCGAGCCCCGGTGCATTCCAACAGAGTTTGGGGCGCTGTTTGGCGCGGCGCGGTGCGGGTGCCGTCGCCGCGGGCAAGAGTTCAATCACCCCTGCGTCGGTGAGAAACGCGCACCAGTCACGGGCGCAGGGGCCGGAAATACCGCATCGGGCGCCGAGCCCCGCCCAGTTGAGTCCCGTGAAGGAGGCTTCGGAGAGGGCTTTCATGAAACCGAAAAAAACATCGGCTTTTCTTACGCGCAGCACGGGGAGCACTTCGTCGGCAAAAAAGCGGTTGAACCATTGCGTCCATAGTAAGGCGGGTTCTCCGGGAATCGAGAGTCCGGCGGTTGCCAACGCCTGATCCGTCGCAGCCGACCAGACGAACGTTCGATTGGTAAACGTCAGAGCCCGGGGGGCGGAAAGACGGTGAGTCGTAAGACGGATGCCGAGTTGCCGGCATCGATTCTGCAGCGCCGAAAGACGTGCGGCTCCGAAATGACCGGCCAAGGTGAGCGACGGAATTTTCTGCGAGGCAAGCAACGGCAGCGCGGCGTCGACGGCGTCAAACGCGACGTGAACGTGATCAACCCAGAAGCCCCCGGCGTACTGCAGAAAGAATTCGTCCGGTGCGGCATGAAAGAAACGCCAAGCCCGGATGTCGGCGAGGTCGACGCGCGGCGACAGGTTGAGATCCTGGCTTTGAGAGGCTTCGCGGCCGATTTCCGTAACGTAGAGCGTGAGAGTCGTATCAGTCGGCATGAGTGTGGCGGCGGTTCATCCGTGTCTCGAGCGTTTTTTGGTGGCGGAAGTAGAGTACCACAAGAAGCGTCATCGTGACGAGCCAGCTGACGGGGTACACCATCATGAGCGTATCAAAAGTAGGAGACGCGGGAAAAACCGTATACACCCAAAGAATGCGGATGGAGCAGATGCAGACCAGCGTTACCATGGCCGGCGGCAGTGAATAACCGTAGCCGCGCATGGCGTCCGAAACCGTTTCCATCACGACGCTGATAAGTTCGGGGAGGACGACGTACCAGATGCGCACGATTCCGAGCGCGATGACGGCTTCGCTGTCAGAGAAAAAGCTCAGCATGCGGTGCGCAAAGACAATGACTACTACGATGAGAAGGGTGGTCGCAGCAAAGTTGATCCACATCGAAACCCAAGTGGCGCGGCGGCAGCGCGCAAGGTTGCCGGCACCGTAGTTTTGGCTTACGAAGGTGGTGGCGGCCAGGCCGAAGGCGTTGATGAAGCAGTAAACGTTGATTTCGATCGTGAAGGCCGCGACGGAGCCGGCCATGGCGTCGGCCCCCAGATTGTTGATCGCCTCCTGAATGATCATGTTGGAAAGCGAGAACACCATACCCTGAATCCCGGCGGGAAGGCCGATGCGGACCATGGCGTTTAAGGACGGTTTATCAAGCTGCAGCAGGCGGGAAAATTCCAGATGCAGCACGCCCGGCATCTTGAGCTGCTTCACAAAGAGAATTCCTGCCGCGAGACCGTTTGCGAGCGCCGTGGCAAGCGCGACACCCGCCGCGCCCATCGGAATCACTACTACGAAAAAGAGGTTTCCGGCGATATTGAAGACCGTGGCGACGATGAGGGCCATCAGAGGCGTATTCGTATCGCCTTTGCTGCGGAAGACGGCTGCGAGGAAGTTGTAGACGGTGATGAAGGGCAGCCCCAGGAGGAATACCCGTAGGTAGTTCGACGCATGTTCTACTACCGAGTCCGGTACGGAAAGGAGGGCCATGATTTCGCTGCAGAAGATTTCACCGAGCGTTGCGATCACGAGTCCCAGGATCAAGGCAAGCGCAAACGCGGTATGAACCCCGCGGTTGGCGGCAGCCTCATCCTTCATGCCGATGAAACGGGCGACGATGACGTTGGCGC
>ERZ827156.1339-NODE-1339-length-29631-cov-4.586185_pt1 | contig 29631 bp, 47 predicted proteins | sample MGYA00519919_ERZ827156 | MGnify/ENA primary metagenome ERZ827156 (study PRJEB31778, sample SAMEA3449269) | human gut metagenome | biome: human gut; feature: human-associated habitat; material: faeces | place: United Kingdom | collected 2010/2012 ...
CCTTCTCCAGAACTTCATAAAGGGAATAACCAGAAGCGGCTTCAAAAAGGATGTACGTCGTTTTACCCTAGAGGCTAATACGCTCATTTCCCTCGCATACCATTAAGAGGTCACTCGAAGCAATAACTAGTTGAGCCTCTGCTCAATTCTGCTCAATCACTCACAAAGGAAAAAATCGGGTCGATTCAGAATAGGGACATTTCCTTTTTCAACAAACAATTGCAGTAACGGTGAAGCTTCTTCTGCACCAGAAGCCGGTTCTGAAGCTTCACGTTCATAAAGGGACTGCTGAGCGATTTCTTGAGAATGAAGTAGTCATGCTTTCGCAGCTGCTCCAGATAGAATACAGAAGGCGTCGTCAGAAGCACCATGTCCTCGAACGCTTTGTTCTCCCCCTTGCTTCCCTCCTTCCAAATCGCCGCCGCCTCCTTGTAGTTCTGGAGAGCTGTGTCCGTCAAGTGCTTGACGACGTTCCGCACAGCGTCCGAGTTCAGGTCGCATGCCTTGATCGGCAGCAATCCGAACTTCTCGCACACATCCTTAGGGAAGTAGGTTTTGTTGTGCTTGAAGTGATACGGCGTGCCGCGCAGCAACAGTCCGTAGGCCATCGTGTGAGAAAACCGCTGCCACGCCTCCACCATGTGATCATCCACAATACCGAAGCTCTGCATGAGCAACTACAGAGTGAGACTGTAGAGAGGGAGCAAACGAAGCCTAGGGAGCCGAAGATGCACTCTCCGTACGTGTCCAAATCCGTGCAGGACTGAATGGTGTCGTCGTTCAAATCGAGCTCCTACAGTGGATGCGGCACTCCACCTCGTACTCTCGCTTCGATGATGCGGTCAAGGAATGAAAAGGACCATTTGTAGTCGTCAATCATCTGAAACAGGCACTTCAGAGTCGCCGTCGCTCCCATCGTGTTCTTCTCATAATGGTTGTTAATTTCGTCACGCAACCACTGGAGTCGCATTCGTCCCGCAATCACATTTCCATTAATGTGGTCGCGCACGGCCGCAACCTCCGTGTTGAAGCATTGCTATGGATAACGTGGAAGATTCGATTGAAACGGCGACGAAAAAGGGAACCTTCATGCACTCCGGCAGCATACACCCCGCGTAGAAATAATCAATGCTCCGCTGTCTATGCGTGAAGCAGTGAGCAAAAGCAGACTTCACAAGATTCATAACCTCGTCAAAGTCCGAACTGCTGGCAACAGTCGCAAAGCACTTTCCATTCACCCATCCTCGGCGCAGAGTGACGGAAGACTGTTTCCAAAGGGAAGGACGCACTTTGGTTAAGAACATTCTGTCTTTTGGGCAAAACGGCGCTCTGGCTTTTTCAGAAAGAGCGATTCCTCCATTCATTTTTCTAACTCTTTTCGTTTTCTATTCCCGTTAGATCATGTCGAGAGTTGGAACGGACCTTCCCGGATTGCAAAACCTGATCAAGCGTGATCCGATCATGTATCACGAGGAGTTCTTGCAGCAGGTAGTACTTGTGGTGCTGATGTCAAAGGCAGTACGAGCACTTCCAAACCGAGTTGGAGATCTTCAAGATGAAAGCTGGAGAGCCTGCTCCCGCGTTTGTGAACCTGGTCAATTTCCTCGGTCATGTGGCCCAGTGCTATCCCACCGTCGTTGTGCCGTCGTTGTTTTACGTGTAGGAGCTTGCGGACTACCCCAACACGCTGTTTAAGCTACTGGACGAGTACGCTGAAGTCATGGACAGAGACACGCGTATCAGCATTATCAAGGTGCTCATCCTGATGCGCAACAAGGGCCTTATCGAGGTGATTCCCCTTCTGAAGAGTTTCTTCCACTACTTCCGCATCAACGACAAGCAGCTGCGCGCTCTCATTTACACACACATCATCACCGATATCAGCACCTCCAACAAGGGAAAGGTGAACGAGAACGTGAGTGTGTGCGTTTCGCATCACGGGCAGATGAATCGCCAGCTCAAGTCCTTCATGTTCGATTTGCTCGATTCCGACTCCGATCTCGTGGCCCGCAAAGCACTGGACGTGATGGTCGAATTGTACCGCCGCCAGGTGTGGACGGATGCTCGGGCTGTCAATGTCATCGCGACGGCATGTCTGTCAAAGGTGCTTCTTCGCCTCTCCATTCATCGCTAGTACCCTCGCGTGAGCATCGGAGGCATTCGCTTCTTCCTCGGCATCGAGACGCGCATGGAAGAGGACGAAGAAAAGAGCCGCGAAGTGGAGGACATCGACATTGACCACCACGCGTGCGCGTCGACATACACTCTCATTCCTAGTCACTCCCACAAGACCAAGAGTCGCAGTCGCGACACGCAGAAGCAGATCGCCGAGCGAAGACGGAAGTTACGCCGCGCCAACACGTTGGAGGGAAATCCTCGATTTCCCGCCATCGCGCTGGTCTACGACCCGCAGGGCTTCAGCGAGAAGATGCTCAACCTCCTCAAGAAGGTAGATTCGAAAAGTTGGGGTCCCCCCCTAGACGAAGGAGCAGTTCAGCGTGCGTCTTCTGATGATGGATTTGATCTCCCGGTTTATCGGCTACCACAAATTGTGTCTGTTTTCGTTCTACGCGTTCATTCAATCCTACCTGACCGCCCACCAGCAGCAAGTCACTCGCATTCTCGTCTTCCTTGTCCAGGCCTGTCATGACTATGTCCCACCCGAAGAGCTGATTCCCGTGATTCGCGTCATAGCCGATCACTTCGTGAACGACCATTCCCAACCGGAAGTGATTGCGTTGGGCATCAACACCATCGCTGAGATGTTTGTGCGCGTTCCGCTGCTGTTCGAAGAAGAGGAGTTGCTGCCCCTGATACAGGAAATTGTGGGGGTGTTGGGGGGGGATGAGAAGTAGGTGGAGTTCAAGATGAACCGTGATAAGGGTGTGATGATTGCTGCGCGCAATTTCCTGAATGTAGGGCGTGATGAATCATGACAGAAATACTCACGATTTTTAGCATGCCAGAGAAATCTACCCCGCATGTCTGAAGAAGAAGGATCGCGGGAAAGACGCGATCAAGACGAAACGCCCTCTGGCGTACGGCGAAGAATACACCCGCGACTTCATCGACGGAATGGAGGCGCTGGGCGAGGCGATCGAGAACGGCGAGGTGAAGATAGACGAGGAGGACGACGAGGAGGCGTGGAAGGTGGTGGAGAAGAAGCTGAACCTGGTGGGCGAAGAGGTGACCCGGGTCAAACAGAAGCCGACGAAGATTGACAAGGAGGCGTACGAGTATGCCCGGGGTCCGAGAAAGGAGAAGAATATGGAGGCGAATGGGGAGATGGAAGAGGAAGAAGAGGAGGATGAGGCGTTGTTGAATGAGAGTGAAGAAGAGGAGAATGAAGAGAATGAGAATGAAGAAGAGAATGAGAATGAAGAAGAGGAAGAAGAGGAAGAAGAGGAAGAAGAAGAAGAGGAAGAGAAGAAACTAACGCCGGAGGAGGAGGCGGAGGAGAAGGAGCGAGTGCGCCAGCGCCGCATTGCTCTGGCCCGCGAGCTGCTGTCCAAGCGGTTCATCTCGGTGAAGGACTACAACGTGCTGCAGGGCAAGAAGGAGGACGACTCGGAGGAGGAGGAGGACTCCGACATGGAGGTGGCCAACAAAGAGCATCCTTCGGTGGTGGATGCGTCGGACCTGTTGGGGTACCACAAGAAGCGAAAGGACTCGATCGAGGTAAAATTGGGGGGTGATTGGGATGGTAGGAACGCCGTCGCAAGGCAATCGAGGGCCGCACGCAGTTCAAGATGAAGCTGAAGGGCGGCGGCACGACGAACAAGGAGAAGGAGCGAAAGAAGAGCTTCGTGATGGTGAAGCACAGCAAGCGCGTGACGGAGAAGCTGAAGCAGAGCATCCAGGAGCAGCAGCAGGCGACGAAGAAGCAGGTGCGGAGATTGCAGGTGCTGGGCAAGAAGGCGAACAAGAGAAGAAGAGTGTAGTCCTTTGCTGTGTTTGTTGCCATTCTGTGGTTCTCTATTGTTATTTTGGGCGGCGTTTGCTAAGACTCCAAGCCCATTCATTCAAACGCTGAAGGTTCACCGATGGAGAAGGGAACAACGCCTCACTCACCCCCTCTCCACATGCTCCAAAACCTGTTAACAACAAACAAGCCACATCACAAGCTCCACCTTGGAGGTGCTGAGGCCAAGGGACTGGCGGCGCAGACGGTTGCAGTAGTAGCACAGGCGCAGGCGTGGCGTTAAGGCGCCGCCGCCCTCTCCGCAAGGATATGTCGGTTGAACAGGCGTCGCTTGATGTTGATGCCCTGTGCTCGCGCGCGCGTGCAGTATTCCCCCTGTCACTTACGCACTCACGCCACACCCACCTGACACTCCTCCAACGGCGAGATTGTGTGCGATAGGTTGCTGCCTGCGTTCTTGCTGAATTGCAGCCCACACGCGTTGCACAGCAGGAAGCGCCACGGTGTGGGAAAACGCCGCCACTTCGTGGTGTTGGTGGTTCCGCAGTGTGCGCACACCCGCGGCTCCGTCTTGTGGTTGTTCAGCATGTACTACTTCTCACCACACTCCACAGCACATGCCAGCTTCGTCGCCGCCTCAGACCCGTCTTGGAAGGGGTTGCCGGGGATGTACGCGTACGGGAAATCGCGCAGACGATAGCCCAGACCCACCTCCGTGTCCTCGCTCAATGGCGCCGTTGTGCTGGGGTCAGGGAAGGTGGGCGGCTCGACGGCGTGCGTGTGATGCGTGGAGGGTTCGGGGTCGGCAGACAGCAGTGGGGAAGCACTGCCACAATTCAGGCACTTTTTGGCTTCTGGATGTGAGCGATGGAGAGCGCGCGTACTGATGCTGTTGAGATAGTGGCAGTTGGAACACTTCCACCTCTTCCGGCTGCGTGGCGCACGCTTCTTCGTGTGGCGCTCGTCCGCGTCGTCCGCCGAGTCGGAGCAGGCCGAGTCCAACGAAAGAACCGAACAGGCCGAACTACCCGAACCTGCGGAGCCAACAGAACCAGTAGAACCAACAGAACCAACGGAATCAACAGACGCAGAGATGACGGGGCAAACGGGATTCTCCTCGGAAAAGTGCTGAGAAGGATCGATGGGGAAGAGAGAGAGAGGGTACTTCTTGTCCAGGTCCGCGATGGTTTCAGACTTCGGAGCCGTGGGCAGGTCGCGGATGACGCCGCGAGGCAGAAGAGAGAAGGAGGGAGAGTCGTTACTCTCCTTGGAGGAAGAAGGGAAGGAGGAGAGGAAGTCCTCGTGCGGCGAGTAGAGAGAGGCGTAGTCCTCCACGGGGAAGGGCAGGCTGGGCTTGCGCTGGGTGGGGGAGAGCTCTTCGCAGGAGGGGTGAAAGCAAAACTGGGAAGATGGGGGTTCGTCACTGGGAAAAGACGCTGAAAAATCCTCAAAGCGAATGCTGGGCAGCGGAGAGAAGGACACGGGATCGGGCTGGCCGGAAAAGCGGGAAAGCGATAGCGGAAAAGTAGACCCGAGCGAGAGAGACCGGAGGGCGGAAGGGCCTTCCGGTTGGTAGGCATCGTCATCTTGACTGACTGTTGTTGGAAGGAAAGACGAGTCGACGTCCATTCAATCCGCACAATGATAATGATATAATTAAATGGATATGAAGCCCAAGGAACGCGAAACCACTCTTCGGGATGGACGAAGAAAAGGGATACACTACTGCTTCGCACTCCACCCTTCGTTTCCTCCTTCTTTATGTATTTTATACCTCCTCTAATGGTTTGTTTCCCAATCCAAGCAACCGTGGCTCATCCATCCCTCCTTTCTTCCCTTCGTACACTTTGATCCCCTTTGCAGCCAGTGGATGCAACAAACAGAGAAAAGAAATGACCACTGCCTCCTCTTCTATTCCCTCTCCTTCTTTTCCTTTGCGGCTTTCCTCCGCAACTTCTCTTCCTCTCTGGCCTTGTCGCTCTTTGCCTTGGCTTTTTCAGAATCGAACAACTCTAGGAGGTGAACGTCCATTTCAATTCCTTACCCTCATAATTCTCCTTCGGCTGGACATAGCGCGGCTTTTGTGTATGGTCTGCATTGATGTCTTTGTTCTTCATGCAGGTACGGAGGGCGTTGTACGCCATTTTGAGGTTCTCCTTATTCCAGGGATGCATCGCATCCAGAATATCGTCGAACAAGTAGGCGCAGCGATGCGGCTTTGCCCTGTTGGGATTCGAGTACTCCTTCGCGTCCATTTCCTTTCCACTCAGTCACTCCGCAGAAAAAGAGAAAAGTGAATCGAAACAAACACTCACTAACCCCGCCTCTCACGATAGCTCTTCGTCAGCATCGCAGAACCAAAGGCGATTCCCATCGAGCAGCTCAGCACCGACCAGAACACTCTCGTCCACATTCCCGCATAGAGCACAGAGCGGTTCTTCGCGCAGAAGAACCGTCGGACCGAGGCGGCCTCCTCAAACAGTGGAGACGGCGACGTTGCGCCCATCGAGCGCATCATCCTAATCATCACCGTCGCTTCCCTTTCTCACCTCATGTTGCGGTAAATGCTCAGCGGGTAGCAGAGCAGCTGCGCCGCCGTGTAGCCGCACGTGGCCACCAAGATGCTCTTCCCCAACAATTCGTAGTGCACGGGCTGTGTGTCGTCATAGCGATTGCCACGCTGGTGCGCCAGGTCCCGACGCAGGCCGTGCCGACGCACGTACTCGCGATTGTTGGTCTCCCAGAAGAAGGCGAAGGTTCCAAAGAACACGGCGTTGAACAGAGCCGAGTGAAGAAGAGAGGGAAGGTAACCACTGTACATGCGGCGCCACACCGAAATCCGGACGTTTTTCGGAATGCCCAATCTACCTCAAAACCCGATCCCACCCCCTACACCTTTCGCATGTACCCCTTGTCCAGGGGGTATTTCACCACGCTCACCGCCGCGCCAACCGCCGCGCCCGCCGCGAGGGCTTGCGCGGGCAGCGGCGCGTCGCAAGTAACAGCGCAGTCGTGCACGGTGCGCAGGGCCAGCGGGAACAAGAGCAGCTGCGCCGTGCGCTCGAACGCCAGCAGGCAGAAATACCGTCCAATCCCGCCCACCAGCGGGTTCACGCCGGCCGGGCGTTTCATCGCCTTGACGGTTTCGCCGGCGGTTTCACTGACCTCTCCCTCGGTGACCTGTCGGATCACTACCTCTCAGTCACGACGCTTGTCTTACCCGTGCGTGAGTGCTGGTCCGAGATGCTGATGGGGCTTGTCGCGGGGTGCGCCGTCGCCCGCGCCGTGGCCGACTGCTGCGTGGGGACTGATTTGGCGGCATTAATGGATTTGGGGGAATTGATGGATTTAGTAGCCTTGATGGATTTGGGGGAATTGATGGATTTAGTAGCCTTGATGGACTTGTCAGGAGGCGGCTCGATGACGGGCTTGGTGGAGAAGAAAGAGCGGGAAGAGTTGCCGCGAAGCACGGAAAGGAGAGAAATAGGTCGAATGTCGGCTTGGAGGAGATGCGTGAAGGAGGACAGGTAGGTGGGGTACAGCATGAATCGGCCCTATTTCTGACATGGGGGAAAAGAGGGTACGAACAACTCTCCGAAAAAGCCGGCAATTACGTACTTCCGGTAATCGGCGGTAATGGACTCGTGGGTAGTGGCGAAGGTGAACACGTAGGGCAGTGGGTAGGGATACGGAAGGAGATTAAAGGGAGAGTGTGTATGGATAGTGACTCCTTGATCATCACGGCGATGCTGGGCAATCACCTCGCGCACGTGGGCGTGATGATCAGAAGGAGTTGGATTGAAGAAGGAAACAGAGGATTCGAAGGACTGCAGAAGAGTCTGCAGCTCGGCAGGAAGCGAAGAGGATGCGATGCGATTGCAGAAGGACTCGAAGGAGAGGCTCGGACTCGCACCGAACAAAAAGTCCACACTCTCCTTGGACACGGCCTCGCTCGCCGCCTCCTTCGTCATCTCGCACAGCTCGCAACAACCACACAACTTCAAATACAAAAGCCATTTCGCCGCTTTCGTCGGGTCGTCGCACTGTAACGCCAGGAGCACCGCTGCGATCTGCTCGTCCGTGAAGTCGTTCAGATCGTTCAGTTTGGCGATGGTTTCCACCGTCTTTGCCTCGATCACCGGAGATGTCTGATCGGATCCTCCAAACACCGCTGCGAAGAACGAATTGATCGCGTCGATCAGACCCATCTGCTGAATCGCGTCAATCCCCGCGGCCACCGCGTAGTCCACTCCCTCCTTGTGCTCATGCCGGTCCGCGCGTTCAGTGGTTCCATGATCATTAAACACTCCCTTCAACAACTCCACGAACTTCTCCTTCTTCGCTACCGTGTTCTCCGTCATCGCCACGCCCTCGCGCTTCAGCCACGCATATCCTTCTCGCATCCGCACGACCCCGTCGCGAATGTCCAATGCGCGCAATCCATTCACCACGCTCTCGATTTCCTTGAAGTCGCCTGCGGCCGGCGCGCGGTACATCGTCAGCGCCTGCCGGAAGAAGGAAAACCGCCCGCCAACGAAGTACTCCAGAACCGCGGGATTCAGCACGAACACCGTCGTCGGGCCCTGCGCCACGTAGTCACACGCACTGGCAGAATTCGTCATGATTTCGTCCAGGCCGATAAACGAGCCGCTTTTCATGCTGCGCTGACTTTCCCGCCAACCGCTCTTTTCCCGCGCTTTCCTCTCCACACACCCGCGGTACACGTAGCACGCGTAGCCCGGCGAAACGCCTTCCCGCCCAATAGCGTCGCCATCCGCCAACTCCACCTTGTAGAAGAAGTAACTCAGAACGAAACGCTCCCATCCGGTCAGGTGCTGAAATACCGGGTATTTCTGCATCCCCCGAATCACGCTCCATCGTTCCCCGCGGTGAAGTCCGAACGCCCCCCTCACCTCCTTCTCCGTTTCCTCCGCGCTCAGCGAGCCAATCACTGCTACGCCGTCTTCGCCGAACCGCGGGAATTGGAAGCCGTCGGTGGGCTGACATGCCACGCCCACCAGCGAAAGCGGCGTTTTGGCTTCGACGACCGTTTCGCCGTGGGTTTCGTTGAAGCGATTGAAGGTGAGCGAGCCGTGAAGAAGGACGTTGAGAGCGAATTGTGTGTCGGAGAGCGGGAAAACTTCGCCCGGCAAGAAAAAGTGGCTAGAGGTCAGATGGAGGGTTCATGATGACAGACTCATTTCCTGGAGGAGGTTGTGGAGTGTGTCTTGCGAGCAACGACCGAAGAGGCGAGCGAGATGCATTTGCGTTTCGATGAAACGCCTGTCTTCTTCCGTCGTCAGATCCATGACCGTGCGGGGCATTTCATTCTGTACGGTTTCTTTTGGGGGTTCGATCTGAAGCGATGTGATGATCTCGTTGTTCCCGCGGATAAACACCTCCTTTGAGAGAGAAGCGCCTTTCAGAAGGGGCAGTCCGATGGTGCTGGAGAAGGAGTAGGGCAGGTACTCCGTGGTGGGGATCGAACCGGGGAGAATGCCCATTGCCTTCAGGATGGTGGCGACGCTCTGGCTACAGAAGAACTCTGCGTCCGTTTCCGTATTTGCCACACGGCTCTGGCGCTCGGACTGAATCTGCTTCGACAGAGAGGCCAATTCTTGATTCAGCGACGCCTTGGACTCCTCGATGAACGAAGCCATCAAAGGGTCAAGTGCGGTCGATCGGAGGGTTTCCTGGGGATGAAGAGGAGTGGAATCGACTCACATCCATCTCGAACTGCCAGCGCTGCAGAAGGTGGTACCGATTCTGCAGTAGCACGCACTTGAACTTTTGGGGACTCCACACGCCCGCCTTCATGAGAGTTCCCGCGTCGGACATGTAGGGCTTTCCCTCCATGCTTTTTGCGAGCTCCCAAATCGCCTTGCGCTGCTCCTCCGTGCGCGTTGTCTAGATTACACTCCCTTCGCAACCGTACGCGCAAATAGCGAACGGCAATAGCGGGCGCCTTGCTGTGCTGCAGACGGTCGTCTACCTCGAAGAGCTACGGTGAAGCCTGATGAGAGGACAAACATGGATGCCGTTCAGTGCCGCCTCTACGGCGTACACCTTCTTCGTATCCGGGTCTTTCACAATCACGCACACATGGTCCCAGGGCGAGAACTGCTAGCGAATGAGCCCCCTGCGCTCTGCCGTACCTTCGCGGCGTAGCACAGCACGGCCCCCACGATGTTCATTCCCTCGCAGGGCCTGGAGAAGAGGATGATGTCTCCCGTGTCGAGATCGTTCGGGACGAGCGTGTCTTCGTTCAGCACGTGGAAGTGGCCGCTCTCGAGCGCGGCGAACTCAAAAGCACTGATGCCTTGCATGTGCAACAAAAAGACTAAGCTATCGACTTAAACTTCCTGCTTCTTGGCGGCCTCGGGGAACTCCTGAGGCTGTCTGTCCTCATACCAGAAGCACTTCAGGCGGAGCACCTTGTTGAAGACGAAGTTACCGGTCAGCAGAATGGCGAAACCAATGAGCTCGACGAGGGAAGCCCACTCAATCTTCTCACCGTGGTTAGGATCGAAGAAGTAGATGATGATGTTGACGATCCAGATGCACAGAGTACGGACAGCCTCCATAATCGTTCTGTACACAGCGGAGAAGGTCTGGGTGACCATCATACCGAACATGTTGTAGAACAGAATGCACAGAATGTAGATGATGACCATGATCAGCAGAGCACGGCTGTTCTTGATCATGATGAAGGAGTCGATGGTATCCTCGTAGAAGGCGGCCTTGACCAGAGCGCTCTTGCTGTTGCCAGTGGACTGCACGGCCATCAGCACACCAATACCCACGAGACCACCCCACATACCCTCGAGACCCACAATCAGGGAAGCAGCGGCCTGAACGTTCTTAAGGAGGTACTCCTCAATGACGATCTGGGAAGCCTGAATGATCTGAGCACCGACGACCAGGCAAATGGACATGATAGTCTCAGCAGCAGTGGCGTTCTTGGGCGTATCCTTGGTCTTCATGAAGGAAGAGGCAGAGACAGTGACCAGACCAACGGTGACCAGCAGAATACCAGTCCAGTGGTAGGCGTAGTACTTTCTCTTCAGGAAGATGATGGTCATGATGGCGCTGAAGATGACCATGGAACCACGGAGCATCTGCCAGATGGAGGCATCAAGGTAGAAGAGACCAATGTTCATCAAGCTAGTAGCGCAGAGATCGCACATAGCAGGGGCGGCGACGTAGAAGTAGTGTTTGCAGTGCTGGATGGAGTCATCAACAGGAGAACCGACGAGCTGAGCCTCAGCATCGGTCTTCTTGTTGGCCTTGCACTTTCTGACGCAACGAATGATCTCGTAGACAATCAGGCAGGACAGCATGCCAATGAACATACTCTCAGTCTGGAACCAGGGCTTCTTGAACAGCTCCTCATGACCAGAGCGGCCCTTGGCCTTCATCTCGAAGATGTACTTCTGGATGGTGACCGTAGCTGTACCGAACAGAAGCATACCGGGAATGCAGGAATAGCGGGTGAACTTAGAGACCATTCTACGCCATAAACGCAAATAAACACAAAACCAACCTTCTCGCCTTTTCGTTAATCGATTTATGAAAACTGCAAATCGTGGTTGACGTCGCGACAGTTTCCCCAAAAAAGGAGAAAAGGAGCGCCGATTATTAATCCAAGTACAATTATTAGTGTCTTCGCGGAAGATTCGGCCGTGAGTTAGCTGATGCCCTTTCCCATTCCTGGGGGTGGGGGTAGATTCAAATCTCAGAGTGGAAATCACACGAATGGCTCAAACAAACACCCAATTACTTCCTGCGGGAACTCACAAGGATGTCCTCGTCGCCCTCGCTCTCGGCCAGGCTATCCGTGTCCAGACTCATCACGTCCGAGATGTAGCTAGCCGTGCTCTCGCGATGGTCGTCCACCTCGTCCAAGTACGACCGGTTCAGCCCAATCCCACTTTCACGCAGCATGTCGCGGACGTTTCCCGAGGCGCGCGACTGTCTGCCCAGACCGTACGACGGCCGCGTCGACACGCCCAGATTCATCGCGGGTGCCATGGACTGGCGAATACGGCTCTCCCGCATGGTCTGCTTCTTGATCTGGTTCGCTAGCTCCTTGGACGTGAGACCCTTGGTGTTCTCCCGGAAGGTGTCCATGGCATGCGCGCGGATGGACTTAGTGATCATCTCCTGGTTGGCCATCCGCTTCCGCAGCTCCTCCGCGTCCTTCTTCTTCTTCTCCAGCGTCGCCAGCTCGTTCATGAAGATGTCGTAGAAATCGACCAGCACCTTGAAGAACGAGTCCACCGTGTAGTCCTCCTTGCTCTCGCCGAACTCCACGATCAGCTCGTTGAAGTACCCGGTCAGCTTGTTCATGCCATCTTGCAATGCCTGCACGCGCGCCTTCATGTCGCCCGTCTTGATCGACAGCACCTGCGGGAATCTGTCCGTCACCCTCCCGCCTCACACCCACCGGTCCTCGTCGCAGCAGGAGCCCTGCGAGCTCACCTTCACCATCTTCGCAATCTGCGCGCGCAGCGACGCCACGTCCTTCAGCGCCGCCTTCAGCTCCAGCTTCGACGCCTCCTTCAGCTGCGCCAACCCCTTCACCGCCTCCAGCACGTCGGGATACTGCTGTTGCACCACGTCGCACAACACACTACCCTTCACCTCGCCATCCACCACTCACGTCGCCAGCGTCCGCGTGCCGTCCGCGCACTTGGTCGTGTTGATCTTGCGAAGGTACTCGATGCGGAAGCCCCACGCGCCGCCGCGCGCGCTGTCGCCGTTCAGGTAGTTGCCGATGGCCAGCAGGATCTGACAGAGCGTCTTCAGCCCCTGACTGTTCTTCACATACTGCAGGTTGCTCTCGTAGATCTGCATCATCTCGTGCAGGCGCGCCTCCTCGTCGTCCATCGTCGCGATTGTCCGACAGCACTCCAAGCGCATCTGCACGCTGGGGATGTCCGACAGCTCGTACGCGAAGCGGCTCGCCTCGCTCAGCTTCGCCACCTCGCCCTGATACGCGTTGCACACCACCTGCTCCTCCTCCGTCGGCGCCGCGTTCACCAGCAGCGGCAGAATGTCCTTCGTCAGCACAGAGAAGTCGCCGAACAGCAGCGCGTGGTGGATCGTCTTCACGTCCACCTTCAGCCGGCCGATCGAGATACCCACGTTCTTCTCGCGCTTCGCGTCCAGCAGGTTCACCACCTTCGACTCCTCCTTCTTCACCGGCTCCGTCGGCAGCAACACCGCGATGTCCTTCGCCGCGAACGCCGCGTCCAGCATGCCCGTGTCCAGCTTGATCGCGCGGTCGTCCAGCTTCACCCACATGCTCTTCTCCAGCACCGCCTTGCTCGTGATGTTGTCCCAGTACACCGCGCGCAGCTTCGCCTTGTGCGCGAACTTCTTCCGCGGCTGCATCACCTCCTCCTTCGGCTTCTCCACGCTCCGGCTGGCACTCACCGCCATCGACATTCGTGGCTTCAGACTCGCCGCGGAGCGCAGCGCCGGCTTCGCCACCGTCGGCACCTTCACGCAGGGTTCCACGTGGCCGTCGGGGTACACCACCTCCTTGCCCTCGGGGATGTCGGTGAAGCCAACGGTGCTCATATCCAAATCCAGCACAGAGGGGTCCAGGCAGTCCAGCTTCACGCGCATCAGCACCTGCTTCTTCGGCACGCCGTCATGAAGCGACTTGAAGTGCTTGTAGTACTCGTAGTCCACCAGCTTCGCGTAGCGGTGCGGACACGTCGCTGAGGCGCTCGCGGTGCTGGCGGCACTGGCGGCACTGGCAGCGGGGATCAGAGCGCCGGGCTTCACGCAGGGTTCCACATGGCCGTCGGGGTAGGCAATCTCGGTATCTTCGGGGATGTTGGTGAAACCGACTACACTCATGTCCATATCGATCACCGAGGGATCGAGGTTCTCCATCTGCATCTTCATCTTCAAACCCTCCTTCGGCAGGTGATTATTCAACAGCTTGAAGAACTTGTAGTACGCGAAATCCACCATCTTCTCGTAATGATGCTGACATGTGGCAGGCACACTCGCAGCAGGTGCAGCAGGCACCACATCACCAGGCTTCACACAGGGTTCCACGTGACCGTCGGGGTATGTGACTTCCGTATCCTCCGGAATGTTGGTGAAACCAACCACACTCAAATCCAAATCCAGTACCGAGGGATCGAGGTTCTCCATCTGCATCTTCATCTGCAAACCCTCCTTCGGCAGGTGATTCTTCAACAGCTTGAAGAACTTGTAGTACGCGAAGTCCACCATCTTCTCATAGTGATGCTGACACGTGGCAGGCACGCTCGCAGCAGGCGCCACACTCGCAGCACTGCCAGCACTCGCAGCCGGGGCGACCACCTCGCTGGAAGGCACCATGACCAGCCCGCGCTCGTCGCCACTGATGATAACCTGGTACGGGATGTTGATGAACTCGATCGAGTTCACGTCGTGCTCCAGCACCGACGCGTCCAACCCCTCCTTCTCCATCTCCACCGCCAGCGCCTCCACGTCCTCGCCCGCTTCCTTGCGCCGGAACCACTCGATGTACCGAACATAGTCCACGCGGATCACTTGCGTCTCGCCCATGTCGTACACGTCCAGCACGTTCTCGTCCAGGCCCTCCTCCACCATCTTCTGCTTCACCACCTCCACCGCCACGCCGCGGCGCCGGTCGTCGAAGAACCGCGTGTACTCGGGGATCGTGCGGTAGTCCGGAAACTCCTTGTCCAGGTACGCCGGGTCGAGCCCCGCCGCCTGCGCCTGCTCCTTCAGCGCGTCCAGCGGCTCGCCCAGCACCTTCAGGTGGAGGAAGCGCACATACTGCGGGTCGATGCGCTCCTATGCGTCACGCCGCACCGTCTCGCGCACGAAGTTCAGCGTGGACTTGAAGGTCTGCTTGCCAAGCGTCACCAGCTGCCGTGCGAGGTCCTACGGGTGACAGCGGCGCATCGAACCCACCGTCATGCTCTGGTCGAAGGACACGTTGAAGCTGTCGGGTGTGATGCTCAGCACGAAGTTGGTCATCTGCAACAGCAGCTCCCACATCCGCCCGCCGCGATACGCGTCGTCGGGGATGGTGAACATATTGCGCAGGATGCGTGAGAGCACGTCGCTGCGGTGTTGCTCCGCCAAGTGCTTCTGGATCGCGTCTATGCCTCACGCCACAGCGAAGCACCCACCGAACAGCGAGCTGGCGCTGCTGAGGTCGACGCCCTCCACGGTAGCCTCCTCACGGTCCTTCTTCTCACTGTCACTGAAGGTCTTGTACTCGTCCTGGATGCTCGCCTGGTTCGCCCAGCCGCGCGCCGCCGCCTTCTCCAGGATGCCGTCCATGATCCCGAAGATGTCCCACTCCATGAAGATGCTGCGGAACTATGCATCACATCATCACGCCACCGGCACGGTCTTGCGCTTGAACAGCGTCGCATGGCTGTTGACCGCCACGTTGATAAAGAACAGCGTCCGCTCCGCCACCAGCGGGTCCTCCGTGTTCTCCAGCACCTGCATCACGCTCTCCAGCTTGTACTTCTCCTTGCGCTCGCGGCTGAACGCGTCGATCCACTCGTCCACCATGTCGCCTCCCTTCTTGTTGATAATGAACGTCAGCATCTGCGTCGCCGACTCCACCAGCTTCCCGTTGTTCGTCAGCAGAACACACAGTAGGGTTGGCGCGCTGTCCGCGTACTCGCACACCGCCTCGTCGCCGATCTCGATGTTCGTCAGGTCGTGCACGGTGTCCAGCAGGGTGTCGATGATCGAAATGTTGGTGGCGTTGAGGGGGAGTTTCGTGCAATACCGCTTGAGCAGCTAGGGCTGAAAGAGGGGCAGAAAAGGCACGTTGAATAGCAGCGGAACACCGCCCTTCTCGAGGAAGAGCTGCGCGTGGTGAAGATTCGCCGCGCGAATCACGGAGTCCACTTCGCGCGCCTCGTCTTGGGAAATGGACTTCTATGCAATGAGAGACGGGAAAAGCGCAAACCCCCTTCAGCAGCTCCAGCGTGGACAGCATCGTGAAATTGCTCTTCAGGTTGCTCTTCATTTGGTTCTTGATGAGCATCCACTTTTCTGGCTTGCTTCGGCTGCGCATCGGCCCGCGCAGCTCCTCCCTCAGCATCATGTCGTCCAGCGTCTGTTCGAACAGCTCGTCGAACTGCTCCTCGTCCTCGGGTGGCTCCTTGTACTTCCGGAGCGTGTTCACGATCTCCACGATCTACGGCTCAGTCTCACGCAAATCCAGCTACCTTCTTCACAAACTCGACTGATCCGGGGAGCCGAACATGGCCTGTGATCGTCAGCGTCTTTTCTTCAAACACAAGATCGATCATCGAGTCGCAATACTCCTCTTTCATGGGGAAGCGCTTCGAAGGATTGCGGAGCGTCACTACCTTCTCCAGGTCGTACTCTCTGTGCCTTAGCCAAAACAAGAACGCCCACCCCTTTATCTTCTTCGATTCCGAATCCGAATATGTAACGATGGTATCGTTCAGGCGGAAATAGCGCTTCAACTCCTTGGCCTAGGCGAGATGAAAACACACAATCACACCTCTACACCCCTGACAAACTTCTTGTCCGTTATCTTTACCAGGTAGCATTCGTTCAGATCGCGTAGATTCACTCGCTTCTTTACAGGCTCAGCAGGAAGATTATCGTCGGATAGTCCTTCAGCATTCATGGTATGTATGTTGGAATCTTTCTCCCCTTGAATCCTGTGCTCGTTGGGTAAAGAAATGGCTTCAACCGACCATTTTGAAACGCCTCTCCCCTCCATGCTCCCCTCGCTTTGTGGATAGAACGACTGTTCACCCAAGAAACAGTGAAAAGGACTGCTAAACACCAACTACTCGACATTGTTCCGACTGTTCACCTTCACGATGCCATTATTCTCCAGTTCATCCTCCTCTCCCATGATGCGTCCGTCTTCTGCCTCAATGCTCACGCAGGGGATGCTCTCCGAGTTGATCAGCAACGACTTCAGATCCATCACCGTCGCGTGCTGGTGAAGCATGTAGCACGTCGACAGCGTGTTGCCGCGCGGTCCCTTCAGCGTCGACCACGATGTCACCGGATACACGATCGTGGGGTGCATGCACTCCACCGCCGTGTTGATCACCTTCCACACGCCCGTCGACCCGTAGCGGAAAAGCACCATGTCCATGATCTTGTTCAATCGGCTCTCCACCGTCGGATCCAGCTTCTTCAGCTTCTACCCATCATTCCCTATTGTCTCGCCCACAGAAGAGCCGTAGGTCTCCACCTCGTCATCGTGCGTCAAAAACATCTGATCCCCGCGGTTGTAGGTAATGTACTTCTGCGCCGCCAGCTTCTTCAGGAAGCACTCGGAGGCCGCGGAAATCACCACGATGTCGCGCACGCGCAGGTGGTCGTTCGAATTGGCCTTGATGTTGTCCTTGTTGTACCGCTGCATGATCTTCAGAATGTTGTGGTCGGTCTCGCCCTTGCAATCCGCCTTGTTCAGCGCGACGATGATCGGGAAGCGGATGTACATGAACGCGTCCACCAGCTTGTGGATGTCGCCCTAGCCGTCAATTCTCCCGCCAACTCCGCACGGCCTCCCAGGTCGACAAATCGACCGGCTCCTTCAAGTCCATGTAGTGCACGATGGCCTCGCTCTGGGCGGGCGTGGTTCCGTAACCGGAGAACTGCAGCTGCAGCATCTCGGCCAGGGTCTTGGGCTGCTCGCTCACCTGGTACGCCTTGTACTTGCGGATGATGCCTCCCCACCGCTTGTTGATGTTGTTGAAGATCCAGGCATGGATCTCGTCATACAGCCAATCGATATCCTACTCCTTAGAAATCATCTCAATGTATACGCGCGACGGGTCGTAGCCCACTGTGTTCTCTCCCTTTTCATTTGTTCTCCCCGACACATCCACAATGTGGATGAGGACATGGGCATGACGCAAATCATCCAGGAACTAGGCCTTATCGAAGGGAATAAAAGTCACCTTGTTTCCGAGTCCGGCGCCCTCGCTCGCTCCAGGAATCAGTCCAGCGACATCCAGCAGCTTTACCGGAATCTGTCGCTGCCCGTGTTTGCAAAAACCATAAATCGGAGAACACTTCTCGGAGCAATGCCTCTTAACACATGGACACTCGGTCAGGTAATACGATATGCCTGTGTTTGGCTCGATGGTCGTGAACGGATAATTTCCAACCTGAGAAACTCAACGGCAGCGGGGAAATCCTACCTTGGCGTTTCCATCCGTGACAGCATTGAAGAGCGTCGACTTTCCCGCTGACGGCTTCCCTACACAGCCGATAATCAGTTCCCAGCCAGGCATCAGAATGAATGTGGTGTCAAATCGTCAGTAAAGTGGGCAGGGTGTTGTGTGTGTTCCACTGCGTTGCTTTCCCACCATAAGTGGCTCCTCTTCGTGACGATGCTTGTTGTGTGGTGAAATGGAACGCACATTGTGCTTTCTCGACAGCAGTGTGTGAATAGAGGTGATTTGTTTTGAAAGTGGACGAGGAGTTCTCCGTTTCCCCTTTCTTTTCCTTTCATAGAAAGGACAATTCGATGCTCTCGACTCTCCGATATTGTGGAACGAGATCGCTCATTTCGAAGGAGACTGTTACGGTGGTCTTCTGCCCCAGAAGTGTCTCTGAGGCGCTTCTCCGCCGCCAGTTCGCTTCGTTAGTCGGTTCAAAATCACAGAATGTCAGAAAGGCGTTCGGAAAGACGAGACGTTTCTTCTCCGAAGAGGTGGGGGTATGGGCTGCATCCTGATGGGTAGGCTGCCGCAAAGGAGGCTAAGGCCGCTCCCGAAGCGGCTGCCGGTGCCAAGGCTGCGGATGCTGCTGCTGGCAATGCGGCTGGTGCTGGCGCCAAGAAGGCTGCGGAGGGCGCTTCTGGACCCAAGACGTACCGTACGGTGAATGAAGGCCAGGAGCTGATGGCTGTGAAGGTTGTGAGGAGTGCGGGCATGTTCTGTGGTTCACTTCATAGGCGCGAAGAAGGCCTCGAAGGGCGCTCTCTGGCTGTTCATTGGCGCGGCCGCGGTGGTGACGGCCGTGACGATCATCCGTGAAATCATCCCCTCGCGTCTTAGCGGAACCAACGTGTTCAGCGATGCCACGAAGATCGTTCTGGAGGACCCTGACGTGAATCGCTACCTCGGCGGAAATGTGAAGGCGTACGGCAAGGACTTCGGTGGCCAGCGTGCCGGTCGTCGTAACTGGATTGAGAACTACATCTACGAGGATGAGGACGGCCTCCAGCACTGCCGCATCAAGTTCAATGTGGAGGGAAACCGCGGCAAGGGCGAGATCTTCGCGGAGAAGAGCAAGGAGATGGGACCCGGCGAGTTCCACTACCTGGTGTTCGTGGACGGCAACACGGGTGCCGTCGTGGGCATCATCGACAATCGCGTGTACCTTCCCATCGAGAAGCAGCGCGAGTTGGTGGCGGAGCGTCTGCACTCGATCAAGGCGGTGGGCGCGGCGCGTGGGTGTGAAGTGTAGGTGCTGTTCGGAATGAAGAGCCAGAAGGACACCCAGCGCCAGTTGGCCATTCTGGGACCGGTGAAGGACCGTGTGGAGTTCATCGACTGCGAGACGAGACCGCAGGCGTGCGAGCAGGCGCAGATCGCGGCAGTGCCGACCTGGCTGATTCGCGGCAAGCGCTTTGTCGGAGTGAAGGAACTAGATGATTTAGAGGTGCTGTGTCACAAGGAAGTGAAGAAATAAGGGTTACTCATTTACTGGTGTGCTTTGTTGAAACCGCCCGATTGCAAGAACGTTCCTAGTTTTTTCTTGCCCATCTCATTACCATCTGATTACTCTCACAATAAGCTATAGTAGGTGTTGTGTCGATCTGCGAGTATGTGATGATCCTCAAAAGCTGACATCGTCTGACTTTGAGTCTTGAAGACAACTCTCATGGATCTGATGCTCTTCCTCTCTTCTCATCACTCTCTAACCCATGCGCAGCTCCCTTCTTTGTTGCAACAAACACACACACTCACTGTCCGATTCATCATCACTGGACGAATCCCAATTCACCTTCTTCTGTGGCTACTTCTCACACACACAACTAACACTCACCCTGACATTCCTCACCTGCAGGAGAGACTGTGTGATGATGGATGCCGTCTGCTCCTCATTCCGATTCCAAGCACTCACCTCCTCATCCATTTCCCCTCCAGACCCCTCTTCCTCATCCGCCATGTCATTCAGCTCGTTTCCAACCGTTGGCTGCGTTGCAGGCTTTGAAACGACAGACAACTCTCTTTCCAGTTTTTCTTTATTCATTAGGAGAGACGCACGCATTTCGATGAGGGAGGGGTACGGTGCACGGAACTAGTAGTAACACAATGAATTTGCACCAAACTCTTTCCATCATATCATTGAACTGGCAATTTGCAGTAAACGACACGGAATAGGCGTATCGCTGGAGTGTATCAATATCCATATCTTTTTCTGATCCCACTCACTCCGCTTCATACCTTGAGCTGCTCTAAGCTTCGCTTCAATCTCGTCCAGATTGTGGCAAACACCAAACCGCATCATTTCCTACTCAATGAACTCTAATCTCAACAGTTAACGATTTGAGCAGATGACAGAGATCGAATCGCTTTGCGGAATTTGGGTGATGATCGGACGTCTCCGCCGTTGTATACGGTCTGGCTACACATCACACAATCTCACATACTATACACTTCCATTCTCCAAGCGTTTTCCTGTTTGTCCAAATCACGACAAAATCGGGGCAATTTCGGTCCTTCAAGGGAACGGAGCAAAAGGGGTTGCTGGTTTTGGTTTTTATCGTCGACAACACATCATGAGCCGAATGAATCGTCAAGGAGGAAGAAGGTGAGCTCGCTTGTCGGTTCGTTATGGAATAGAGTGAGCAGCGAGAAGACTCCAATTTCGCGTATTGTATTCACGTATAACCATCACGAATAGCGGAATTGCTGAACGAGAGAAGACTTGAATTCCTTTCCCAAAACATGCGCCATGACTGTGTTCGCTGTACTGTGCAGTCTCTTTTCCGGATATGATCCGTAGATGGCGAATGGCGACGTGTTCTGCGGCTACATAAAGTCCATTGACAGGGATTACAAGTCGCTCGTTCTCTACCACCCCTATATTGAAGCAATTCGCCTTCCGTGCTTGTGATTCGTAGAAGAGCCGTGTGATTCACGTGCAACCCAAATCCAACGCGTTAATCACGCTCCTGTTCAAGGACCTGGTATGTCTGAATTCACTGAAGGCACAGAACCGGTCGGAACGCAAGGAAACTCCGGAAACTCTTTCCATGGGCATCCTCGACCAACTCGGTCTATCCGCCTCCACAGAGACGGCCTCGAACTCCTTCGACGATTCAGAGCGCCGCCAGCGCGCGCACGCCGCCCCCCTCAACCGCAACCTCCAAAACGATTTCGATTTCCTGATCAACCCGAAGGAGAAGCTGGAGCTGGAGGAATCGTATTCGCCGTTCCCTCTCTTTCCCGTAGCACCTTCAAGATGGGCGCGTTCGACCAGTTCGCGGAGAACAAGGAGAAGTTCGGCGTGAAGAGTGACTTCGATATTTCCCTTTACTCCACGCGCGTCGAGTACGACGAGGTGCCGCTGTACTGCTGCTGCCGCGGGCTCACGCCTAGAGAGCTGCGGCGCGTGGCGGCCAGCATGGAGAAGGAAATGCGCGCGACGGGTTCGACGAACCTGCACGTGCTGGAGGAGCGCGGCGTGGAGGTGAACCTGAACGACGAGGACCTATACAGCCGCGTGGGCGTGGAGGCCGCCAAGAAGAAGGACCGCGCGCGGGACCGAAATACCGGCGAAAAGGTGCTCTCGCGGAGTATCATGAAGAAGGTGGAGGCGCCGCAAAACGCCCCGAAAACCGTCCCCAAAACGACGCCGAAAACCGTCCCGAAATCGGCTCCCAACGCTGTTCCAAACATCGTTCCGAATGTCACTCCCATCGTCACTCCGAATGTCACTCCGAAGTCACCGAAGACGGGCGAAGCGAAGATGCCGCAGCCGAAAGAGGAGAAGAAGGAGACGAGTGGGGCCCCCACTTTTTGAATGATCGGTAGAGTTGAATGCGAGCGCGCCCGCGTTCGAGATGAAGGTGCAGGCGGCGCCGTTCACGCCGGCGATGGTGAAGGTGCAGATGATCCGACCGGGAATGATCATCCCGGGCCAGCCTGGACAGATGGTCCCCATGGTTCCGATTCAGCCGGGGCAGATGATGCCAATTCAGCCGATGCAGCCCGGACAGATGATGCCGATGCAGCCGGGACAGATGATGCCGATGCAGCCGGGACAGATGATGCCGATGCAGCCGGGCAAGCCCGGGCAGATGATGCCGGGAATGACTTTCATCCCAGTGTCGTACCCGATGATGAGGGCGCAGATGCAATACCCGATAAACCAGAACCAAGTCTATCAAGGGATGCCGGGCTTCCAGCCGATGGCGCAGCCCCAGCCCCAGCAGCAACCGCTCGAAACGAACAACGGTAAATCGTGTGTTTGTTACACCCCTCTTTTCGGTCAAGAACACAATTCAAAACTGTAGACCATCTTCGATGTCTGCCACCTTTTCCCAGGTCGTTTTTATTGAAGGCAGTAAGGCCGTAGACCACTGGTAACCTGATCAAGACGTGCATGGGCGTGGGCGTTCTCGCGCTGCCTCTGTCCACGTTGAACGTACTCCCAGAGACTTTGGTAAACCGTAGGCTGGATTCGTTCCTTCCGTCGCGCTGATTGTGGTGATCGCGCTGTGGGTGTACTACTGCATGTCGCTGCTCATGAAGGCGAACGATGCGTGCATTCTGCCGCTCATTCCGACGACGGAGGACCCGTACAAAGTGGTTGCCCGAAAGGTTCCTCCTTTCCTCTCGCCTTACGGCTAGGGACTGGGAGGTTTTGGCGTCTTTCTACTGAACTTTTCGTTTATCGTAACGCTAATTGGTGTTGGAGCGGCCTACCAGGTAATCACCTTTCCCTCCGTCGAGCGTAGATTACCTTCAACAAGATGATCGCGGGCCTGCCGTGGAGCGACTGGCACTTCCCGCTCGGGAATAACGTGCTCTTTTGGACGGGATTGTTTGCCCTGTGCATCTACCCCATCGTGCTCCTTCGCTCCATGAGGTGTGCTTTCGCTCGGAACCTCACTCGCAGCTCCATCTCGTTTGCTTCCCAAGCCGGCAACTACATCCTGATCGCCGTGATGGTGGTCGTCATTATCTATGGTATCCTGTACAACAAGCCCAGCCTCGACCTCTCCATGCTCTGGCCGCGCAAGTACATGGAGATCGCCAACATGTTCGGCGTGATCTGCTTCTCGATGGGTGTGGCCTTTGTCGGTCTGAGCTCGCGCGTCCGACATGCGTGCTCGTCTCACGCGTAGAGCAGCATGAAGGAACCGAACCGGTTTAAGAAGGCGCTGGTGGTTTCGCTGAGTATTCCTTCCCTGATTTACATCACCTTCGCCTTTGCCGGCGTCGTCTTCTACAAGAACGCCGAGGGTACGCTTGTCCCGCCATTCCAAAAGTAGGCGGTATTCAGGACGTGATTCTGGCGAACATTCCTCGCAAGTCGGCGTGGTACATCGGCTCGGCCATCGGCCTGTCGCTCGTGTGCTTCCTCTCGTACCCCATCGCCGTGTACCCGGCGCTGATCGCCTGCGAGGCCTGGATTTCCGAGCAGGAGACCAAGACGATGGTGACCAACTGGAAGCGCGTGCTGCAGCGCCTGGGCGTGGTGGTGGTCACCAGCCTGCTGGCGTACTTCATCCCCAGCTTCCAGATGGTGGTGTCTTTCAATATCCTTTTTCTTCGCCGCGGGCTCCTTGACGGCACTCGGCTGCTTCACCATCTCCATCGTGTCCTTCATCCTGCCGCCGCTGCTTCACATGCGCATCCTGCCCACCGAGTCCAAGGCCAGCTGGTACGTCGATCTGCTGTTTGTGATTCTGGGCGTGGGCGTCATGGCTGTGGCTACCACCACCACTGTTTTGAGCATGAAGTCGAGTGTTTGTAACAAAAACGCAACTTGTCTCGGTTCGGGCAATTGTCGCGAGAATGGCCGCTCTGGTGGCAGAAGTAGCAAACCTCTGCGTTGGGACAGTCCTTCGCCAGGTGGCCCAGCTGCAGGCAGCGCTTGCACTGAATCTCGTTGGTGCACACTGCGGCAATATGTCTGCGGTGAAAGACAGGAAAAAATCCCACCCAGGCTGACCGCAACGACGACAAAGCAGAGGCTCGGTGCAGTCTCTTGCGAGGTGACCCTCCTTGTGGCAGTTGTTGCTAGCGTTCACGGGATATCGCCGTTTCAAACCAGATCTTTCTCGTCGCAAAGGAATCCGACGAAAGACTCAAACTACTAGCAAACTGCATGTCGTTATCCTTCCTGACGGTACGCCTACACCATTCATTTACGCATCTCATATGTACTGCTGCCGGCAGTCCTTTGCCATGTGACCTGCCTTTCCGCAAATGTAGCAAGTGCGGGTGCTATTCCTGACTTTGGGTACACTTTTTCACTTGGCAGGGTGATAGGAGACGGCACGAGGGTACTGGATAACCGAACGTCTCGCCGGTCTGAAAGGGGCTTTGCCGAAGGAAGAACCAGGAAGCGTGTTCCTCGAAGGACAGACAGCAGCAATGTGACCTCTTCCACCGCACACATAGCAAGTATCGTTGTCTGGAGATGATGGGTGGATTCCGTCCCTACGAGCCCGATTCTGCATTCTACAGTCCTTCGCAATATGGCCTTCCTTGCCGCAAAGGTAGCACTGAGGCATGATCTAAACTGATAGTGAGGTTTTTGGAGGAAGACGAAGCAAATCGGAAGGATACGAGGATCTGGGGCTCAAGACAGATAATCTCCCAATTGTCGCTTTAGGATGAGAATTCGCAAGAACAAGCAGGTAGACCTTTCTTATAGCCACATGTTGGAATAGAACAGGAAAACCATGCAGTACTACGAGATCAACTACGGGTTTCGTCCGCCGTACAAGGCACGACATGGATGCATTACTGACTACGTAGGTACTGTTGGAAGAGTCATTTATTCGCTATGGCCTGGAGTTGAACCTGCCCAACTCGATTGATAGTTTGATCCGCAGAGCGATCCAAGTAAGGCCTGTCTTCATCGTATCACCATAGGACGACAGCGCAGAGCTGGTGATTACGGATTGCATTCGGAAACGGTTCGAGGAGTTTAAGGATAAGAGCGCGAGGGACTTTGAGTTTATCGAAACGTTGCGGTGCGTGAAATGCAACCACAAGGAACCCCTGTCGTCGATCAAGTGTGTTATGGACATTGCAAAGAGTTTTTATCACTAGTGTGATGTGAAAAATAGATATGAACAAATCAAAGGACAAGTACGTGGTGTGCTCTCAAAAGGACCTGTACCGCACGGATTTGCGGCGTCTCTCTGGAGTGCCCCTGATTTACTTCAACCGCAGCGTGCTGACGTTGGACACTCCCTCGAAGAATTCGAACCATTTCGTGGATGCTGTTGTGTTTGACCCATGACCTGATGAATAGAGCGTGGCAAACCGTCTGGGTGTGTCGGATGCGGAGAGGGAGCTGTTGGGAATGGAGAAGCCGAAGAGAGAAGAGCCCGCGCATGTCCTCCCTTGCCCTTCGCCTAAGCCATAGAACCCCTTCGTCGATATTCACCACCACAAGAAGAATCCGAACCCGTTGTCATGCAAGAAGAAGAAGAACCTCCCTCCTCCCCCATCGGCCAATGCCGACGGAAAGAAGAAAAACCGGAGAAGCAAGAAACATAGGAGCAGCGAGGTTCCTGCGTTGGAAGTGGCCAAGGATTGACTCTGTTTGTCAGACTACACGATGAACCGCGGGAATTCCCGCCTCAATCATTTTCAACGATGACAGAACAGGCTGTGACCAACTGCCTGCTCATTTTGTTAGACAATGAGGTGACGACTCTATTCCCCTTTTTGGAGCGAGACGAGGTCTATCGGGTTTCGAGTTGGAAACCCGTTCAGATACCAACGACAATCATGCTGTCTAGCGATGAGATGACGGTTGGAAATGTTCCCAATTCAAATGGACCAGCAACCGGATGGGAGTTCGTGTGTCACTTCGTGCGCGCGTTTGAAGGATCGTACAACAAAGAGGACATTGAGGAATTGAAGCTCGTGTGCCCTGGTATTGTTTCCTACGATTCAGAGGGAGTGGTTGGCTACATGCTCTCTTCTATGGACAAGCAGGTGCTGTCTCCACTGCAGCTGATTCGTCTCTTCCTCAAGTGCTCCATCCAGTATGAGGAGCAGGAGCTCGGCTGGAAGATGCAGCGCGTGTATATCGTGTACCCTCCTTCTTTCTCCCCTTCCCATGTGAACTATCTGAAGTATATGCTGCGCTCCATCGGGGATTACGATTTCATCACCCAGAACCGTATGCTGTTGCAAATCGCGTCTTTCTGCCCAGTTCCAGACGCATCTTCCATTCCAATGATCCTGTTTGACGCCTGCTACGATGCATTACACATTTTCGTATGTGAACTTTCTCTCACGCGTGTCAAGGTGCTGCAGCACGTGTGGTCTGTATCGCTGGGACGCCACTGCATCGTGGTGCGCCTCATGAATTCCATCGTGGATCAGTACCATCGGAAGCTGAATTCGGCCCTTCCGGAGACGGTGTTGGACCAGGTGTACGACTGCTGCAACAACGTGCTGGACCGTCTCGCGATTCAGTCATCATGCTCTCTGAGCGTCCGCTGCACGGGAGGCAGTTTCAGCACCGCCGTCCATCGCAGCGAAGTGATCCAGCTACTGGGGGAGGCCATCGACCTGTTCAAGAGCGACTTTGAGTCTGTGCTTCGCGCCGCGGCACTGCCCGCCGAAGCAATCCGCGCGGCGGTGCTGAGCGGGACCTGCTACGATGTCCCGGGCTACGAGGAGACGGTGCGGGCGGTGCTGCCGACGGCGCCTCTGGTTCGCAGCAACGACGTGGGCGAGATGATGATGCACGGGCTGGACGGCGGTTTGGCGCTGGAGGTGGCGGAGGTGGAGGAGACGGAGATGCACGTGCTGCAGGCGCAGGAGCCGCAGACGGGGCTGTCGACGCAGGCTCTGCAGCTGATGAAGGAGGAGATCAAACAGCTGCGCGCGCGGCACAAGAAGCAGGCGGGTCAGTCGAGTCAAGTGGGTCAATCAAGTCAAGTGAGTCAATCGGGTCAGTCAAGTCAAGTGGGTCAGCCGAGTCAATCGGGTCAAGTGGGTCAGCCGAGTCAATCGGGTCAAGTGGGTCAGTCAAGTCAATCAAGCCAATCAAGTCAATCAAGCCAATCAAGTCAATCAGGCCAGGCAGCAATGAGCATTCCCGTGTCGCTGCAGCTGGCGGGCGACGAGATCTTCGCGCCGACCAACCCGACGGTACACTGTGGGCGAGGCGGCGGGGCCTCACGCGTAGACATCAGCACGCGCTTGCGCAGCGGCATGGGGGGACTGGAGGCGGAGGAGAAGACGGAGGGCCGGACGCGGCGGCGGGCGGCGCAGGTGGAGAAGGAGAAGGAGAAGGAGGCGAAGCCGCGGGCGCTGACGGGCAAGGAGATCGTGGACCTGGCGATGCAGACGCCGCTGAACTGGCGCGACCTGAAGCGGCTGGCGGCGCTGGTGGAGCGGTCGAAGAAGAGTGACGTGGAGGAGGTGAAGGAGAAGAAGAGTGACGTGGAGGAGGTGAAGGAGAAGAAGAGTGGTGTGGAGGAGAAGAAGAGTGGTGTGGAGAAGGTGAAGAAAGCGGAGGAAGAGCAGAAGGAGGTGGAGCAGAAGGACACGAAGAAGGCGAAGGAAGTGAAGGACACAAAGGAGGCGAAGGACACACGACCGCGGCGCGGGAGGCAGCGCGACAGTGTGAGTCTGGAGAACGTGGTGTTCGACGCGACGCGCAAGGCCAGCATTAAGGCGCTGCACGAGACCCGCAAACAGCTGCAAGTGACGCACCGCCACCGCCTCGCCGCGGACACCAAGGCCGTTAAACGGGCCGAACCCTCCGGGGAAACGCCCCAGGGCACTGAAACGCCCGAGAAGGCGGTGAAGCTAGAGAAACCAGCCAAGCCAGCCAAGTCAGCCAAACCCGTGAAGCTCGCAAAACCCGCAAAACCCGCAAAACCCGAGAAATCAGAGAAACCCGAGAAACCGCCAGGAGAGAAGGGAAAGCGCGTGAAGAAGGAGACATTTCAGCTGCCGAAGATTCCGCCGTGCCTGTTCGACTTCGAGACGCGCTTTGCGCCGTTGCCCGCGATGTACATCACACCGCTGCCCACCACCCTACCGAAGCCCGTGCCCGCGGCGCAGCGCGCGTGGGAGGACGACCTGTCGGCGGCCATGTACTACAGCCCCGCGCTGCACGATCCGGTGACGCAGAAGGCGGACGACCTGACGCGGCCGCACCGGTACGCGGACGGGTCGGTGTACACGGGCCACACGGTGGGCAGCCTGCGACACGGCACGGGACGGCTGGTGTACCCGGACGGGTCGGTGTACAAGGGGCAGTTCCGCGAGAACAACCGCTTCGGGAAGGGCGTGCTGCGGTCGAGGAAGGGCGTGCTGTTCTTCGACGGGACCTTCGAGTACGACTACCCGAAGAAGGGAGTGTTGACGCTCACCAACGGCGCGCGCTACGAGGGCCAGTTCAGCCGCGGGCTGCCGGACGGCGAGGGCACGCTGTACGGCAACGGGCGCGACGCCACGTGGGACGGCGAGTGGCAGGCGGGCGTGGTGAGCGGCAAGGGCACCTACTTCTTCGACAGCGGCGACTACTACGACGGCGCGATGGCCGCCAACCGGCGCAACGGCGAGGGCCGCGTCTGCACGAAGCGCGGCGTGGTGCTGTTCGACGGCGCGTGGAAGGACGACCTGCAGGAGGGGCCCGGCGTGCAGGTCTTCCCCGACGGGTGCTTCCTGCGGCTGAGCTTCCACGCGGGCGTGCCGACGGGCGAGGTGACGGTGCTCGACCGGGAGGAGAAGGTGCTGGGCAGCGGGCGGTTCGAGGACGGGGTGTACACGGGGTACGGGCGGTACTACATGAAGGAGGGAACGCGGTACTTTGGCGAGGTGAGCCGGAACAAGATGGAGGGAAGGGGGGACTTTTACTTCGACGAGAACTGGCACCTGAAGAGCGCCTTCAGCGACAACATGTGCGACGGGGCGTTCGAGCTGTACTGGCAGGACACGCTCCGGATGAAGGGGGTGATTAAGAGGAGGATCCTGTGCGGAGAGGGAACCGAGTACTACCCCGACGGAAAGGTCCTCTACGAAGGGAACTACGCGAAGAACGTGAGGGATGGGAAGGGGCGGCTGAACTTCCCGGACGGGTCCTACTACATCGGCAACTTCACCTCCGGCTTTATCAGCGGCAGAGGCACGTTCTATTCTCCCAAGGGGGAAGTGGTCTTTTCGGGATCCTTTTTGAGGAATCGCGTGCACCCTCGGGCTTAGTTGTTCTATGGTTTTGCGGCCCCATGCGCTTGTATTGTGTTTGTTTGACTCCTCTTTCATGTGCGAATTCCGAAAGGGAGGGCCAGTCAAAAGGCACAGCATTTGCAATTTGACCCCACCGGCGATTTCTCGCTTGTTTTTCTCAGTACGAATTGTTCTTACTAACAAATGCCTGTGTAGGTGGTGGTTTTCCGACAGCATAGAGTGCTGTGGATTGGTATGTTGGCTCGCGTGCTCACCGTTGGTGTAGTCCCCAGTCCGTTGTTCTGAAGCAGCGTCGTG
>ERZ827156.1343-NODE-1343-length-29593-cov-11.504029_pt1 | contig 29593 bp, 25 predicted proteins | sample MGYA00519919_ERZ827156 | MGnify/ENA primary metagenome ERZ827156 (study PRJEB31778, sample SAMEA3449269) | human gut metagenome | biome: human gut; feature: human-associated habitat; material: faeces | place: United Kingdom | collected 2010/2012 ...
CATGAATTATACAACAGGAAGAAATGAAGCATGGAAAGCAAATAATATATATGACTTAGCAGGAAATGTTTGGGATTGGACAACAGAGGCTCGCAGTTCCGATGGACGAGTTAACAGGGGAGGCACTTACTTCAACACTGGTTCTAACAATGCAGCGAGCAATCGTTACGGCGACAATCCAGACCCTTCGGACGACAGCATCGGTTTTCGTGTAGCTTTATATTTGTAACCTATGTCCCCTAATATTAGAAAACCAGAACCAAGAATATTCTTTCTAAATCAACATAAAAAGTAAAAATTTTAAAAAACACTTGACATAATTTAAAAAGATGATATAATATTAAACATATTATATCATTTTAATTTATATTTTAAAATTTAATTTTGTAGTTTTTTCAAAAGAATTATTAATAAAATGTCAAGGAGGATTTTAATGTTAAAAATATTTTCAAAAATATTAGTTGTGTTGCTATTAATAGTAATGCTTATTTCAGTATCGTATAAAACGATTTATGCAAGTTTTCAAATAACAGAAAAATATATTACCAAAATAGGGAAGGCAGATTATCACCTAAAATATAATAAGGGAGAGTCAGGAATTTATTCTTATATAATATGTGATATAGTAGGCCATTATGAAGACGGAAAATTTTATCCTGCATATTGTTTAAATAAAGATTTATCAGGAGTTGGAAAAGCAGGAGATTACACTGTAGATGTAGAATCTATTTATAATAATGATAAGGTTTGGAGAATTATAAAAAATGGATATCCAAATAAAAGCGCAAAAGATTTAGGTCTGGAATCAGACTATGATGCTTTTGTTATAACAAAACTGGCCATATATTGTGTTACAGACCAGGGAAATATAAATTCATATTTAGCAGAACCAAATGATGTAGAAGGTCAAGCAATGATGAGAGCTTTATCTAATTTAGTGCAAATTGGATTTGATGGAAATGAAAGATATGAAGATTTAAAACTAAAAGTTGCAAAAGAAGGAAATTTTAAAGAAGATGGAGATTATTATTCACAAACTTATAGTGTAATATCAAAAGAAGGAAATTTAGGATATAATATTACAAGTATTCAAGGCGTTCCAGAAGGAAGTTTGATTACAGATGTTAATAATAATATAAAAGCTAATTTTTTCGCAAATGAAAAATTTAAAGTTAGAATTCCAAAATATCAATTAAATAAAGATATTAATATCAATATAGAATTAGAATCAAACATAAAAACATACCCAATTCTGTACGGGAAAACAAGGATTCCAGGAACACAAAATTATGTGTTAACTGCAAATACTTATGAAAAACAAAGTGAAAATACAAATTTGAATTTAAAATTAAATACAGGAAAAATAAAAATTGTAAAACTAGATCAAGATACTAATTTGCCAATAGAGGGAGTAGAATTTGAACTTAAAGATAAAAATGGAAATATGGTTTCATCAACATCTACAAACTCTAAAGGAGTTGCAGAATTTGAAAATTTATATCAAGACGAATATTTTATTAAAGAAACAAGTGTTAATGATAATTATATAATACAAGATTCTGATTTTAAAGTTGAAGTTTTATATAATAAAACTTCAGAAATAAAAATACAAAATGAGCATAAAAAAGGCAGTTTATCAATAAAAAAAGTAGATAAAGATAATAATAATATTCAACTTGGAAATGTAGAGTTTGACCTATATAGCCATGAATTTGGTAAAGTAATTGGGAAATATTTCACAGACGCAAATGGAAATATTAAAATTGATAATTTAAGGATAGGAAAATATTCTTTAATAGAAAAAACAACAAATGAATGGTACAACCTAACTCAAGATGAAAATATTGAAATAAAATGGAATGAAAACACATCAAAACAAATAGAAAATGAATTAAAAAAAGGTCAACTTCAAGTAATAAAGGTTGATAAAGATAATAATGAAATTAAAATACCAAATGTGGAGTTTGAAGTTCTAGATAGCAATATGAATTTATTAGAAAAAATTGTAACAGATGAAAATGGCAAGGCACTAACGTCTAAATATGCTTTAAGAGATTATGAATCTTTATTTATAAAAGAAGTAAAAACAGATCAAAGGTATGTGCTAAATAATGAAGTTATGAAAATTCAGTTAAAGCCAAATGAAACAATAAATATTCAATTAGAAAATGAAAAAATTAAAGGTAAAATTAAAATTGTAAAAACAACTGAAGAAGATAGCAAAATTACTAACCTTAAAAAGGGAAAACCAATGCAGGGAGTAAATTTTGAAATTTATGATGAAAAAGGAAATGTTGTAGACAATGTTACGACTAATGAACAAGGTATGGCTGTAACTAAACAACTTGAGAAAGGCAAATATAAAATAAAAGAAACTAAAACGAATGAGTGGTATATGTTAGATGAAAAGGAATATGAGGTTGAAATTTCAAAAAATGGAGATGAGAAGGTTTTAAATTTAACAAATAAACCTGAAAATCCTGAAGAAAAGGTTGAAAAAGTAGGCCATGAAAAAGCTTCTCCAGGAGAAGAAATTAGTTATAAAATTAATGTTCAAAATACAGGAAATGTATGTTTAGATAATTTTATTTGGGAAGATAATATACCAAGTGATTATATTAATGTTACAAAATTAAAAACTGGAACATACAACCAAGATGGAAGGTTTAATTTATATTACAAAACAAATTTTAGTGAAGATTATATTTTGCTATTAGAAGATATATCTTGTAAGGAAAATGCAGAAATTGATTTTTCAAAGGAGCTTGCAGAAAATGAGTATATAACAAACATTAAGCTTGATTTTAATAGAGTTAATGTTGGTTTTAAAACAGAGGAGAGTTCGGAAATTTTTGCTAAAGTAAAAGATGAAGTTAAAAGCAAAGAAATTTTTGAAAATACAGTATGTTTAAGTTCTAATTTTAAAGGTATTAATTTGTTTGAGCAAGCTAAATGGAAAACAGAAGTATTAAAAATTTTACCAATTACAGGTATGTAGATTAAAAAGTTGGCAATTGAACTTTAACTAATTAAATAAATTTTACCAAAAGACTTGAATAAGCTACGTTTTTTTTGTAAAATAAAGAGGTAGTAAAAATAAAAACAAAGGAGAAATTGATGAATGTTATAATTTATATAGTTATTGCAGTTTTGTTTGGAGTATTAATTGCTTGGACTTGGAATAATTCTAAAAGCTTTCAAGCAAATAATAAAAAAATAACTTTTATTTTAGTCGGTTTAGCTATTTTATTTATAATTACTTTTATAATATTTTCAATTTCAAGAATTGGGATTTCTTATCCTAATAATGAGATTATGAAACAAGTTAGAAAAATAGCAATTTTAATATTTATGCCAGTTAATGGATTTTTAAGTTTACCACATATTGCGAACATTAAAGTAGAAGTTGAAAAAGGGAATTATGAACAAGAAAAACTAAAAAGAAAAATAATAATATTTGGAATAGTTTGGCTTATTTTAACTATATTTGAAATAATATATTTAAAAGATTTTCAAAATGGAATAATTCAAATTTTAAATAAAAATAAATAGAAAAGCTATTCATAAAGCAAGAAGAAAGGGATTTTTATGAAACCAAAAGTAATAGTAATTGTTGGACCAACAGCTTCTGGCAAAACAGCATTATCAATAGAACTTGCAAAAAAAATAGATGGAGAAATAATTTCGTGTGATTCCATGCAAATTTATAAAGATATGAATATAGGTTCAGCAAAACCAACTATAGAGGAAATGCAAGGAATAAAGCATTATATGATAGATATAGCAGAGCCAACTGAAAGATTTAGTGTGGCAGAATATAAAAAAAGGTCGGAAGAAGCAATTGAGAAAATTTTACAAAAAGGAAAAGTTCCTATCATAGTTGGTGGAACAGGGCTTTATGCAAATAGTCTTATCTATAATATTGAATATAATGAAATTATGCTAGATGAAGAATATAGGAAAAATTTAATGAAAATTGCAGAAACTGAAGTTGGATTAGCTACTTTGTATGAAAAGGCAAGAAGCATTGATCCAGTGGCAATGGAAAAAATTAGCTCAAACGACAAAAAAAGAATAATAAGAGTATTAGAAATAAAACATTCAACAGGAAAAAACAAAACAGAGCTAGAACTAGAATCTAGAAAAAATGAAGTGAAATATGAGTATAAAGTATTTGCAATAAATATGCCTAGGGAAATTCTTTATGATAGAATAAATAAAAGAGTTGATATTATGATTGAAAATGGATTAATAGATGAAGTTGAAAATATAATAGAAAAATATAAAGAATTTCCTACAGCTATGCAAGCTATTGGGTATAAAGAAATTGTTATGTATTTAAAAGGAGAATTAACTAAACAAGAGGCTATAGAAAAAATTAAGCAAGAGTCAAGAAGATATGCAAAACGTCAAATAACATGGTTTAAAAAAATAAAAAATATAAAATGGATTGATGGCTTAAAAGATAAAGATGAAAATATAAAATTTATTCAAGATGTGATTTTTGCTTTAAAAAAGGAATGTGATTAAATTTGGATAAGATAATAGATTTTAATGAATTTAAAAATAGAAAACTGAAAAAAAGAAATTTAATATATTTTGTTTTTGCAGTAATTTTAATATATATTTTTTATTCTATTTTTTTACTTGTGAGAACACCAAATGAAACAGTAACAGTTGAAAAGGGAACTTTAACTCTTGAAGAATCTGCAACAGGTTATGTTATAAGAGATGAAGTGGTTTTAAAAGGTAATAATTATAAAAATGGGCTAACAGCTATAATTTCAGAAGGAGAAAGAGCCCACAAAGGACAAACAATATTTAGATATAGTAGTAGTAATGAAGAACAATTAAAAAAACAAATAGAAGATGTAAATTTAAAAATACAAGAAGCACTTGCTAAACAACCAATAATTCCTTCAACAGATATTAAAAATTTAGACAAAAAAATAGATGAAAAAAATGAGAAATTAAGGAATTTAACAGATATACAGCAAATTGCGGAATTTAAAAAACAAATTCAGGAAACGGTTGAAAAAAAGGCTAAAATTTCTGGGGAATTAAGTCAAAGAGGTTCTTACATAAAAGAGTTAACAAACCAAAAAGAATCTTATGAAAAACAATTAACTGAAGGGTCTGAATATATTACTGCACCAGAGGCAGGAGTAGTATCTTATAGAGTAGATGGACTAGAAAGTGTGCTTACTCCTGAAGATTTTAGCAATATTACAGAAGAAAAGTTAAATGCATTAGATTTAAAAACGGGAAAAATTGTTTCAACTTCTCAAGAACAGGGAAAGATTGTTGATAATTTTGATTGCTATCTAGGTGCAATATTAAATAGTGAGGCTGCAAAAAATGCTAAAATAGGCGATAAAGTAACAATTACATTATCTAGTGGAAATGAAATTACATCAGAAATAAAATATATTGCTAACCAAGAAAGTGGAAAGATATTAGTAATATTTGATTTAAAAACATTAACTACAGAATTAACACAGTATAGGAAAATTTCTTTTAATATTACATGGTGGAGTTTTTCTGGACTTAAAGTACCAACTAGTTCAATCGCAGAAGATGAAAAAGGATTGAAATATGTTATAAAGAAAAAGAGTTCGGGAGACCAAAAAGTGTTGATAAAAGAACTTAAAAGAAATGAAAAATATTCTATAATTAGTACATATAAAAATGAAGAATTAGCAAAGTTAGGAATTGATATTGCAACATATAGTAAAATTTCTCAATATGATAATATTTCACTTTATCCTAATTTAAATAAGGTTAAGTAAAAGAAATATTACAAAAATATTACAAAAATATTAAAATTATATTACAAAACATAAAAATGTATTGACAATTTGAAAAAAATGTAAGATACTATTTCTATAATTGAATAAAAACGAAAAGGTTTTAGGAGGGTAAAAAATGTCAAGTGCAATAATGAGCAAAGTTTGGAATTTATTTGGAATGGATCAGGCAGAAAATGACGAATTAGAAGATGAAGATGTATATGACTATGATTATGATGAAGAGCCTGCAGAGGAAAAGAAAAGTTTTATAAAGAAAAATAATAGTAAAGTGGTTTCAATGCCACAAAACCAATCTATAAGAATGGTAATATCACAACCTACAACTTTTGAACAATCTGAAGAGATATGTGGATTTTTAAAAGAAAAAAAATCTGTAATAGTAAATTTAGAATATGTTAATAAAGATGTAGCAAGACGTATAGTGGATTTTATAAGTGGAGGAGTATATGCTTTAGATGCTCATATTCAAAAAGTATCTAATTCAATATTTTTAATTGCACCTATAAATTATGAAATAACAAATGAAATGGCAAGAGAAGAAATAAAAAATAAATTATCTGTTTCTTGGTTAAATAAAAATAATATTAACTAAACAAGGGGGCTAAAACTATGCTTACACCGCTAGACATTGAAAATAAAAAATTCGCTAAACAAATGATGAATGGTTATAGTGTTGAAGAAGTCGACGATTTTTTAGATGAAATTGGAGTAGATTATGCCAAAAAACAAAAAGAAGTAAATGAAGCAAATAGAGCAGTTGAAGAAATTAAAGCTAGTTTAGAACATTATAAAAGTATAGAAGGTACTCTTCAAAACACTTTATTAATGGCACAATCTACAGCAGAAGAGGTTCAAAATGTTGCAAAGCAAAAGGCAGAGCAAATAATTAATGAAGCAAAAGCTATTGGGCAAAAAGAGGCAGATTCTTTAAGTAGCCAAATAACATTAAAAAAGAAAGAATTAGAAGATTTACAAAAGCAGTTTGATATTTATAAAGCTAAGATGGAATCTTTATTAATTTCACAATTGGAACTAATAAAAGAAGTAAATAAAGATAATTAATACTTTATAAGAGGCTATTTCATTTTTTTGAAATAGTCTTTTGAAAGTATTGGAAAAAACTTGAAATTGTAACAAAAATGTAATATTTCTGTAATGTAAATGTAAAGTTTTTTTTTTTGATTTTTCTTGTAGTTTTTTGTACTCTGGTGTATAATAAATTATGTAAAAAGTACGATAAAATAATAACAAAGGAGGGAAGTTTACAATGTCTAAATCTGGCATAGTAAATGTAAGAATGGTAATTACAGAAGAAAAAATTATTTCAAATATAGATAAAGTGCAAAAATTAATAAATCCTAACAACAAAAAACAAATTATCCAGTTAGAAGAGGATTCTTATTTTAAAGATTTAGTTGAATCTATAAAAACATATTTAATAGAATATCCTAAAAAGAAAAATTTCCCTATTAATGTATATAATGCAGCATATTCGCTTGTTGAATTTGCTATAAATCAATTTGAGGAAAATACTAAAAAAATAGAAGAATTAATTAGGCAAAGAGAAGAAAATATTGCATTAGGGGGAACTTTAAAGGAATTAATAGAAGTAGTAGATGAAAAACAAGAAGACTGGAAAGAACAAATAGAAAAGGCAGAAAATAAATTTCCAGAAGATGTTATAGAAGCTTTAAATGTCGTTGGAAGATGTAAGGGAAAAACATCTCAAAAATATTCTGATTCTATGAAACTTTTGAAAGCTAGAGTTAATAATTTGGAAACTAATTTGCATATTGAAATAGATATGGAAAGATTAGAAGATAGTTCAAAAGCTCTTAGCTTTATAGGAATAGAAGTTTCTGATGCTTTAAAATTAATACCTACACCTGAAGAAAAAGTTGAAGTTATAGCTAAAGAAGAAGAGCAAAAAAAGGTTGTTCAAAAAGCTGAAGTTAAAACAAAGAAAAAGGAAAAGGTTAAAAATAATATTCTTGCAGTTGAAGAAAAAGAAGCAGAAGAAGTTCAAAATGAAGCTATTCAAGAACAAGTTGATAATTATGAAGCAGAAACAACATTTAATGCAAAACCATCATTCTGGCAAAGATTTAAAAATAGTAAAGTTGTTAGAGCTGTAACATATGTATTTAGAATTAAAATTAGAATTGAATTACCAAGTAATGCGCTTCCTGAAGGAAGAGGAGATAATAATTAAAAAGGAAGAAAAACTCTTCCTTTTTAATTTTATGACAAATAAAATTAAAAAAACTATTGACAAAGATGAGGCAAAAATATATACTAAACATGTTAATAAAATTGCAGAATAAAAAGCTAATAATTTAATTAATATGGTTTAAAAAATGTTATTTTGCACATATTAAAAAAAATAAAATTTTAAGGGAGGAAAAAATGAGAGGAACGAAAGGACAAAATTTAAAAAAAAGAATAACTAAAAGCACAAAAGGAATTACACTAATTGCATTAGTGGTAACCATCATAATTTTGTTAATTTTAGCAGGAGTATCAATTGCAATGCTAACGGGAAATAATGGTATTTTATCTCAAGCAGGAAGAGCAAAAGATAGAACCAGAGAAGAAGGAGCAAGAGAGAAAATACAATTAGAAGTAATGGGAGCATATGATAAATATGGAAACATAAATGTTGAAAAATTAAAAACAAATTTAGAAAACAATGTTGGAGCAGATACAAGTAAAATTAATGATATATTAATAGATGGAGCAACAACAGGAAAAATAACAGTTGATGGAAAAGATTTTTATGTAGATGGAAATGGAAATGTTTTAGACTATGACGGACCAAAAGGAACCGATACACCAGAGAAAAGCACAGAAACAACAATTAGTAGAAGCAACGGAACAATAGATATAGTATTTTTACAAAACACAAGTTATGCAGTATCACAAACACCAAATGCACCTGCATTAGATAATACTATGGTGCCAGTAAAATACAATACTGAAACAAAAAATTGGAACGTATGTAGTAAAGATGACGCAGAATGGTATAATTATGGAGTACAAAGCAGTACAACAGAATCAGGTGGAAGTAGCAAATGGGCAAATGTAATGTTAACAGATGATATAGTTGTAGAAAAAGATGGAACAACATATGACACAAGTGCTATAAAAAATTTATTAACAGGAAATAACTTGCAAACAATTGTTGGAGCAACTATAACAACAGAAGGAAGTATGCTTGTATGGGTGCCACGCTATGCATATAGAATAACATACAAAAATTCAAGTGGAGAAGTGCTTGGTTATTCAGACTCTAGAGGAATTGTAACAAAAGATGGAAAAACACCAAGTTCTTACCAAACACCAACAACATCAATAAATGTAAATGGAAGTATTGGAAGTACAAAATACGAATATTATAGACCACACCCTGCATTTGAAATAGATTTAGACCAAGGTGGTTGGAGTCAAAGGCTTACAGGAATATGGGTTGGAAAATTTGAAGCAACAGGTTCAACATCAGAAGTAACTTCAAAATCAAGTTTATCATCATTAAGAAGTATAACTATAGGAACAATGTGGCAATCTGCAAAAGATAGTTTCAAAGCAAAAACATCAGGAAGCCACATGATGAAAAATAGTGAATGGGGAGCTGTTGCCTATTTAACAGAAAGTAAATATGGTAGAAATACAACAGCAGTAACGCAAAATACAGCTTCAGGATATTATACAGGGGGAGCAAGTTCGGCAGGTGCATATAAAGATAATATTTTACAAAGTACAACAGGAAATGTGTATGGAATATATGACACTGTAGGGGGAGCATATGAATATGTAGCAAGTTACATTGCAAATAACCAAAGTGAATATGGATATCAATTTGCATCAAATGCAGGAACATCAGGTTCATACAATGACAAAAAAGAATCTACAAAATATGCAACAGTATATAAATATAACACTACTTCAGATTCATGGAAAAACAATTATAATTTAAATTTAAATAAAGTATTTGGAGATGGAATAACAGAAACTAGTACTTCTGAAAGTATAGTTGACTCCTGGCATAGGGCGTGCTCGATCTTTGCACAGAAGGTTTTCCCTTTCTTCACGCGTGGAGGGCATTTGGGTGAAAGTAACCCGGGTACTTTCGACTTCAACAGCAATCTCGTTATGACAGACGAGAGCTGCTTTGGGTTCCGTTCGGTGTGTGTAGTAAAGTAATGTAAATCTGAAATGTGAACTGCATATGTTCGTAGGTGCCAACAATATTTGGCAGTAATTATGACAGATGAAATTTTAGGCAAGTAATAGGTGTAAATATTATTTTAATATTTACACCTAAAAAAATATAAAATAATTTTTTAAAACTCTTGACAAATTGAAGAAAATAGTATATACTACAAAATGCAGTGAGAAATGCTCCCTTAGCTCAGTTGGTCAGAGCAACCGGCTCATAACCGGTGGGTCCAAGGTTCGAATCCTTGAGGGAGCACCAACATTTTTGAAAAACCTCACAGACTATTGATTTTGTCAATAGTCTCTTTTTCTTTTTAGTCATTCATAAAATTTTTTAGAAAATGTTTACAACAATTAATCAATGTGTTATAATTTAAAATGTTTATGGGATTTTAAAATTAAGCCTTTAAAAAGAATGGAGGAAAATATGAATCAAATATTATCAGTTGAACCATCTAAAAAGAAGGGAACATCTAAAAAAGCAAGTATACATTCAATTGTATTGGTATTTGCAATATTTTTGTTAATCTTCGGAATTGGCTTAACTTCGACAGGTGCATATTCTTATTATAAAAATGTTGCATCAAATAATGATAAAAAAACCGTTTCTTCAAATGGTACAAAACCTAAAATAACAATAGAAAGAGAAAGTTCTAATGCTATAAAAATAGTTGCAACTCATGATAAAGAAATTTCAAATATAAAATATAAGTTAAATGATGAAGAAGAAGTAGAAGTTGAAGGAAATGGAGAAAATGAATTACAAAAAGAATTAGAATTAAAAACAGGAAGTAATAAAATAAGTATAATTGCAACAGATACATTAGGTATTACATCATCTTATGAAACAACATTTGAAGTTGAACAAAAACCAATTATTATACTAGAACAAGCAAATGGTAAAATACAAATAACTACAGAAAGTACCATTAATATAGATTATATTTTGTATTATTGGGATGATCAAGAGCAATCTGCAGAACCATATAAAGTAAATGACTTGAAAAATGTTACACAAGTAGAAGTATTAGAAGGAACACATACTTTGAATGTTAAAGCAGTAGATATAGAAGGACATGAGACTACAAAAACAATAAAAGTAAAAGGTGTAAGTAAGCCAACTATAGATGTTACGACTGATGGAAAAAAATTTTTTATAAATGCAAAAGATGCCGAAGGAATAACAAAAATTGAAATAAAATTAAATTCAGGTGAAGTTAGAACAAAACAAGTAAATGCAACAGAATTTAATACTGAAGTTGAGATGACAAGTGGTGTAAACAAACTTACAGTAGTAGTATATAATAAAGGTAATTTATCTGAAACATCAAAAGTAAAATATACAAAGGAGTAACTATATGGTAAATGAGGTTTATATAATAGATGATGATGAAACATCAATATTAGTATTTAAAGAATTATTTAGAGAAGACAAGCAGTATAAATTTGTAAGTGTAAATACAGATTCAATAGATGTGGCATTAAAAAATATTCCATCTTTAATTGTAATAAACGAAGATGCAGTTGATCTAGATGTTGTAAAGCTTTGCAGAAAAATTCGTAAGGATGAAAATAATATGATTACACCTGTAATTGTAGTATCTTCAAATAGTTCAAGAATGCATAGAATGGAAATTTTAAATGAAGCTGTAGAATATTTTATAAAAAAACCAGTAGATGAAGGATATTTATATTACACTGTAAAAAATTTAACAAGATTGCTTGCAATAAATAGAAGAGTAAGTCCTTTAACTGGTTTGCCTGGAAATGTACAGATACAAGCAGAATTAAAAAAACATTTAATGAAACAAGAAGAATTTTCAGTTATGTATTTAGATTTAGATAATTTTAAAGCATATAATGATGAGTATGGTTTTCTAAAAGGCGATGAAGTTATAAAATATACAGCAAATGTTATTACAAAATGTATCCACAATGATTTTAATCAAATTGGTTTTGTAGGGCATATAGGTGGAGATGATTTTATTGCAATTGTACCATATAAAGACACTGAAGCTCTTTGCCAGCAGATAATTGCAAGGTTTGATAAAGGTATAAAATCTTTTTATAATGAAGCAGATATTGAAAATGGATATATTGAAATTGCAAATAGGAAGGGAATTGTAGAAAAATTCCCATTAGTTTCAATATCAATAGCTGTTGTTGTTGCAGATAAAAATAGATTTGATAATATTTTGGAAATTGGAGATGTATCTGCACAAGTTAAACATGCTGTAAAATCTGTATTAGGAAGTAGTTATGCAATAGATAGAAGAAAACATTAAAAATAAATTTAAAAATGGAAATAATAAAAGGGATAAAAAATAAGTTAATATTTTTGAATACTTTTTCCAAGTTGTAGCATAATAAAGTTACAAGTTAAAAGAACGAACAAAAGTCATTTGATAGTTTAATAGTAAATTGGCTTTTATAATTTGGTGCAAATATATAAACACTATATAAAAATAATATATGTAATAACGTAATCAAATTTTGGAGGGGTATATATGTATGAAAGAAGTGCAATAGTGCTAGAAAGATATTTTAATAAGTTGCTTGGATATGATATGCCAAATAATTTAAAAACAAATTTTTATGACTATAATGATTTAGTTCAAGCATTAGAAAAATATAAAGATATATCAGAAGAAGAAGAAATAATTATGCAAGAATATGATTCTATTGCAAATAAAATAAGAAGCACACAAAAGACACAAGAAGGTTTATTTAAAAAGAATAATAAACTTCAAGAAGAAAGAAATGAATTGTTTCAAAATATTGATGAAGATGTTGCTAAATCAAGAAAAAGATTAGATATTTTAAATAATAATATATCTACAATTGATGAAGAAATTAAAAAAAATGCTCAAAATTTTATAGATATAGTAGAAGAATTTAATGAAAAAAGTACTGTAAGGGAAAATTGTGGAAGAACTAGAAGAAGTGTTGAAAATGAGTATAATAAAAAATTAAATGCTACTTTAGACGATTTTCAAAATATATCTATAGATAAAGCAAAAGATGTAAAGCAATTTAAAGATATTGATACAGCAGATATTGAAAAGGAATTAAAAGAAAAACTAACAAAAAATGGGGAAAAAGAAAAGATACCGTTTAATACAGGAGTTATTAATAAAGCAATAGATTTATGTATAGATATACAAAAAAGAGAAGCAGAAGTGCTTAGTTCTGTTTATGATAAGACTAATAAATTATTTATGGAGATAAAAAATAACGCAACTAAAGTTGAAAAACATAAGAAGCTTATACGTGATGCAGAAAGCAAAATTAATTTCTTAAATGCATTTAAAGAATATCTTGTTCAATTTCTAGACAATGAAAGACTAACGGCTGTAAATAATAAAGAAGATCATGATAATTTAATGACTGAAGCATGTAAAAATTTAGAACAAGACCTTGAGCAAATTAATAATTTGTATACAATTCTCATAAAAGAAGCTACTAAAAAAGTTACTAAAAAAACTTATAATGAGTTGTATAATTTAGAATATCTAGCAGATCTTGAAGCAAAAGCAGAAGAATTTGATAAAAAAATAAAAAAATTAAATCTTTCAGTTACTATAATAAACCCTAATAATTGGCGAATAGAAGGAATGAAAAAAATATATGATGTTTTTAACAAAAGCGTAACAGAAATTTATGATAGAGATTTAAGTGTTTACCAAATAGAACCAAAAATCGAAGTTGAATTTGAGAAAGACGATGAGCCAATTGAAGAAGATATAAAAATAGGAACTAAGAAAAAAACAACTAAAAAAACTACAAGGTTTAAAGAAAAAAAAGAAGAAATTAGTGAAGATAAAGAAGATGATGACAAAGAAGAAGAACAAAAAAAACAAACCAAAAAGGCTAGTAGAGAAAATAAACAACGTGAAGAAATAGATAAAAAAATAGATATGATTCTTGGTTTTGGAACTTTTGAAGATGACGAAAATAATTCTATTGAAACTGAAAATGATTTTGAAGAAGACGAAGAAGATGATTGGAATGATGATATAATTGACGATGAAGATGACTGGGAAGATGATATTGAAAATGATATAGATGACGATGATGAAGAAAACGAAGATGAAAATGAAGATGATGACGACGATGAGTATGAAGAAGATGATGATTATGAATTTGATATAGAAGACAACGAAGATGATGATGAAGATAATGAAGACGATGACGATGCTTGGGAAAGTGCTGGAATTAAAGAAGAAGAAGACTCTAAAAATGAAGAAGATTGGGAAAATGAATTTGTTAAAGTTGATAATAAGAAAAAAACTAAAAAGAAAAAAAGCTTTTTTGATAAATTTAAAAAATAATGTATGTTGTTTAGAAAAGTCATAAATTATATATGACTTTTCTATTTTTATTATATTTTGGCTTTTTTGGTAAAAAAATAAACCATATTCTAACAATAGAGAATATGGCTTTTTTGAATAATACAAAATTATCTTTTTGAAAATTGTGGAGCTTTTCTTGCTTTTTTAAGACCGTATTTTTTTCTTTCTTTCATACGAGGATCTCTTGTTAAAAATCCATTTGATTTTAATGCTGGTCTAAATTCGCTATTTGCTTCATTTAAAGCTCTTGCTATACCATGGCGAATTGCTCCTGCTTGACCTGTATAACCTCCACCTTTAACAGTAGATATTACATCATATTTAGCTGTAGTATCTGTAACGGTTAGTGGCTGTTTAACTATAACTTTAAGAGTTTCTGGACCAAAATATTCATTTAAATCTTTTCCATTAACTGTTATTTTTCCAGTTCCTTCTATTAATCTTACTCTAGCAATAGCATCTTTTCTTCTACCAGTACCATAATAATATTTTTTTTCAGCTTTTGGCATTTATGTTTCCTCCCTTTAATTAATTAAAAATTCCAAATTTCTGGTTTTTGAGCTTGATTTTCATGCTCTTGACCTGCATATACTCTTAATTTTTTAAGCATTTGAGTACCTAAAGAGTTATGTGGTAACATTCCTTTTATAGCTAACATCATTGCTCTTTCAGGATTTTTTTCTAACATTGTTTTAGCTGGAACTTCTTTCATTCCTCCAATATATCCAGAATGATGTCTGTAAATTTTGTTGTTTAATTTGTTTCCAGTTAATTTTACATCTTTACAATTTATTATAATAACATGGTCACCAGTATCAATATTTTTTGTATATATTGGTTTGTGTTTTCCGGCAAGTAATCTAGCAGCTTCTGTTGCAACTCTACCAAGAGGTTTGTTAGCAGCATCGATTATATACCATTTTCTTTCAATTTCACTTTTTTTAACACTATATGTAGTATTGTTCATGGTAAAACGTACCCTCCTATATTTAAAATTAATAATATAATAATTAAATTAAAGACTACCGGGAAAAGTCTTATATTTAATTCATATTTTTCATAATACTGAATAATTTTATTACAAAAAAGGAATTTTGTCAAGGGGTTTAGGGGTTTTTAATGAAAAATAAAAAAGAAAGTTTATTAAAAGGCGTATTTACATTGTTAATATCTCAAATTTTTATAAAAATAATTGGCCTTATTTATAAATTATATTTAACAAATAAAGATGGGTTTGGAGATGCAGGAAATGCAATATATAGTAGTGGTTTTCAAATTTATGCATTGCTTCTTACGTTTTCTTCTACAGGTATTCCAAATGCAATCTCAAAATTAGTTGCTGAAAGATTAGCTGTTGGAGATAATAAAGGTGCACATAAGATTTTTAAAATAGCTTTTATTACTTTTGCTTTAATAGGAACTTTTGGATCAGTATTATTATTTCTTGGTGCAAAAACAATTGCAACAAAGTGGATTCAAATACCAGAAGCTGAAAATTCGCTTATTGCACTTGCACCATCTATATTTTTTGTTGCAATTAGTTCTGTAATAAGAGGATATTTTAATGGTATGCAAAATTTTTCTGCGATGGCTAAATCTCAATCTATAGAGCAAATTTTTAAAACAGTTTTTACAGTTTTAGTTGTTGAATTACTAGTATTTATAGGTAAAAAAAATACAATTCTTATGGCTGCTGGAGCGAATTTTGCAACAACAATGGCTACAATATGTAGTTTCTTTTACATATATGTTTATTATATGAAAAAAAGAAATGAAATAGCAACTCAAATAAATCAAAGTGTAAATTATAAGCCAACTAGAATAAGAAAAACAATAAAAAAAATAATAAAAGTTGCATTTCCAATATCTATAAGTAGTTTAATAGTCTCTTTTAATAAAAATATAGATTCATTTACAATTGTAAGATTTTTAAAAAGGTTTTTATCAGAAGAGCAAGCTAAAAATCAATATGGAATTTTAAGTGGTAAAATAGACAGTTTATGTGCTATTCCACTATCTTTTAATTTAGCTTTTGTAACAACTCTTGTTCCAAGTATTTCAAAAGAGGTTGCAAAAGGAAATATTAAAGAAGTGAATAAGAAGGCTAAATTATTTATTTTAATAAGTATAGGAATCGCTCTACCTATAACTGTTTTTATGTTCGTTTTTTCAAGTCAGATATTAAATTTATTATTTCCAAAAGCAAATAGTGGTGCTTTATATTTAAAAATTAGTAGTATTGCTATTTTATTTATGTTGCCAGCACAAACTGTAAATGCTATTTTACAAGGAATAGGTAAGGTAAATGTTCCAGCAATTGCTTTTGGAGTTGGAATGTGTGTAAAATTGCTATGCAATGTTTTTTTAGTTCAAATAAGACAAATTGGAATAATTGGTGCAATTATTGGGAATATTTTATGTAATATAGTTGCTTTTGTTATAGGTTTTTGTGTTTTAAAGAAAGAATTGAATTTTAAAATAAATGAAAATGGTGGTAAAAAAGAAAAAATATTTATAAAAAAAGAGGGATTTTATCGAAGATTGGCGAATAAATAAAGTAAGTTATATAAATGCGAAACATAGCATAGAAAAGTAACTACATAAAACATAAATTTTATAGGAGGTAATTAAAATGAACAAAGCTGAATTAGTAGCAGCTGTAGCTGCAAAAACAGGAGAAACAAAAAAAGCTGCAGAGGCATCAGTTAACGCATTTGTTGATGTTGTAACAGAGGCATTAAAAAAAGGAGATAAAGTCCAATTAGTAGGATTTGGATCTTTTGAAGTTAGAAAAAGAGCTGCAAGAAAAGGTAGAAATCCTCAAACTAAGGAAGAAATAAAAATACCTGCATCAAAAGCTCCAGTTTTCAAAGCTGGTAAAGCTTTAAAAGATGTTGTAAATAAAAAATAAAAAATCTCTCTTCTTTTGAAAAACAAAAGAAGAGAATTTTTTTGCATAAAATTTAGTGCAAGGATAAATTAATTTAAAAGCCAAAGATAAGAAGTAAAGCTTTTAAATTTTTTTATGGATTAGCAACATCCACCTCTGTTTCCACCGCAACAACAGCATATTAATAATATAAGGATTATAATCCAACAGCAGTCATCACCAAATCCGAAACCGCATCCACATCCTCCTCTGTTTTCTGGCATAGTATACACCTCCTTTCTAATAAAAAAGATTAAGTATTACTAGCAACATGGCTAATGAGGACTATTGCTATAGCAACACATAAACATTGTTTCTTAAAATCTTCTGTATGCTATATAGTATGAGTTTAAAAAAAATGTGTTACAGCTTTTAAAAAAGTTAAAAGTATTTTTTATTGTGGTATTTCAAGCATTGTTTGAAGTAAAGGGAAGAGTGTGGTTTAAAGATGCACATACAAGGTGGGAATTATATAAAATTAAAACAATAAAAGGAAAAAAGAAATAATTCAAATAATAAAAAAGCTTGAAATTATTGGGGATATATATATCGTGATTTTTAAGAATATAAATAGTGAATTAAATAGAGGAAATAAGGCTAAAACCTATAGCTATTTTTGATGGTGGTTTTTTAGCCTTATTTGCGCTATTCTTTTATAGGATGAAAACAATTGCTTTTTGTGAAGCAAGATTTATGAAAGCAAAATTAAGTATTTTTATAGGGCTGAAAGAATTAAATTTTGGCAAGGAAAATTATATTAAAAAGGATTGCTACAATCCAGAAAAATATTTCAAAATTACAAAATTTTGTTTGACAAAAGCAAATTTGTATGATATTATATTTTCAAAGTTTAATTTGGAGAGTGATATTATGCAAAGAAGAATAAAAGGTTTAAATAAAAGAGAAAAGGCAATTTTAAAATTTATTGAAAAACAAATAATTGAAGATGGTTATCCACCATCTGTTAGAGAAATAGGTAAAGCAGTTGGACTAAATTCAACAGCAACTGTACATGGCTATTTAGCTAGACTTAGAGAAAAAGGGTACATAAAAAAAGAAGATAAAAAGGGAAGAACATTAAGATTATTAAAAAGTGAAAATGGGGAAGAATTTAACCCAAGTCCTAAAAATTTCTATGCTCAAAAAGAGCTTGTAGATGTACCAGTTGTTGGAAAAATTACTGCAGGAATGCCTATTCTTGCCGTAGAAAATGTTACTGATACATTTCCAATTCCATTAGATTTTGTTGGCAATTCAGAAAGCTTTATGCTTACTGTTAGAGGGGAAAGCATGATAGAAGCCGGCATTTTAGATGGAGACTATATTTTAGTTAGAAAACAAAATGATGCAACAAATGGAGAGATTGTAGTTGCATTAATAGAAGATGAAGCAACAGTAAAAACATTTTATAAAGAAACAGACCATATTCGTTTGCAACCAGAAAACTCAGCAATGGATCCTATAATAGTACCAAATTGTGAAATTTTAGGTAAGGTTATAGGTGTGTTTAGAAAAATGAGGTAAAAATGTTGAAATAATCTAAATTTGTCCAACTTTATGTATAAAATAAATATGAAAAGGGAGAAATAAATGGCAAAAAGTAATTCTAAACATAAAGCAAATAAAAAATCAAAAATTAGAGAAATACACTATAACAAAATTGTTACTGCTATAGCTTTTGTTATAGTGTTAATTTTTTTAGCAAAATTTGCTTTACAAAATAAAAATATTAACAAACCATATGATAAAACTCAAATAATTTTAAACAATGAAAATATAACTCAAAACTTAGAAGAAAGTATTATTGTTCAAAATGAAAAAATATATATGAGTTTTAATGATATAAAAAAATTTTTGGATTCAAATATTTATTTAGAAAATGATACAAATACAATAATTACTACAGCAGCTAAAAAGCTTGCAACAGCCACTATTGGAGAAGATTCTATTTCCATAAATAATTCACCTTTAAGTGTAAAATCTCCAGTAATACAAGAAAATGATAAAATATATTTGCAAATTTCAGCATTAGAAAATGTTTATAATTATGAATTAAAGTATATAAAAAATTCTAATATTGTCACAATTGATAGTTTAAATAAAAAAAAGGTTAAAGCATATGCAAAAAAGAATTTTAATATTAAAGATGGAAAAAATGTAGTAGATAAGGTAAAAAAAGGAAACTGGGTTATATATGTTAATGAAAATGATGGTATGGCAAAAGTACGAACACAAAATGGTTATATGGGAGAAGTTAAACTAAATTTATTAGATAATTTTGTAACAGAAAGAGAAGATTTTGAAGAAAATGGAAAAGCGTTTAATAAAGATGAAGCTGAAAAATTTGATATTACATCAAAAGATATTTCTACATATAAAAAAAGAAAAGAAGTTATAGATTTTATATTGCAAGAAACGATAAAAAATGATAAAATATTTGTAGAAATAACATATTCCAAAGACAAAAATTTTGAATACGAAAGATTTAAAATTGAGGCATTACCAATTTTAAGAGAATGTGGAATAACTGTTGAAATGTAAAGGAAGGTATACTATGGGAAAAAAGGGTTATATAATACTTGGAGTTGTTTTTTTATTAGTTTTAATAACAGTAATATCATCTATTATTTGGTATACGGGAGAAATAAAACCAGTAGATAAAAATGGAAGTTCAAACTACAAAGTTGTTGAAATTAAAAGTGGAACAAGCACGAGAGAGATTATAAAAATATTAAAAGATAATGATGTTATAAAAAGTGAATTAGCAACTAAAGTTTATATTAAATTACATGAAGTAAGAAATCTTCAAGCAGGAAAATATAAGTTTAATCAAGCAATGTCTCTTGAAGAAATTTTAGCTGAAATAGCTTCAGGAAAGGTAATGGATGAAACAATTAAAATTACATTTCAAGAAGGAAAAAATATGCGTTATATTGTTTCAGAAATTGTAAAAAACACAACAAATTCAAAAGAAGATGTATATGATTTATTAGAAGATAAAAAATATATAACATCTTTAATTGATAAATATTGGTTTTTAACAAAAGAAGTTCAAAATAAAAATATATATTATGCTTTAGAGGGGTATTTATACCCTAGCACATATGAATTTGCAAGTGAAAATGTTGATGTAAAAACAATATTAGAAAAAATGCTAGACCAAACAAATAAAGTTTTAACTAAATATAAAAATGAAATATCAAATAGTGGATATACAGTACATGAAATATTAACAATGGCATCAATTGTAGAATTAGAAGGAAATAATGCGGAAAATAGGCCTAAAATTGCAAGTGTAATATTTAATAGATTAAAAAATGATATGTCTCTTGGAAGTGATGTTACAACATATTATGCAATAAAGGTTGATATGGGGGAAAGAGATTTATATGCAAAAGAAATAAACACATATAATGCATATAATACAAGAGGGCCTAATATGAATGGAAAATTACCAGTAGGTCCAATTGCCAATTCATCGGAAGAATCTATAAAAGCAGTATTAAATCCAGATAAAAGTGATTATTTATATTTCGTTGCAGATAAAAATGGAGAAATATATTTTTCAAAAAGCAATGAAGAACATGAAAGTAGAATTACAGATTTAAGGAAAAAGGGTTTGTGGTATGAGTATTAAAACTAAATTAGTATAAAGCAATTATTTTCACTTGATGTATGCAGAAAATTAGATAAAGAATCAGGTGTTAGAAATGTTAGTAAATGATGTAATAGAAAGAGTAAAGAAAAAAAAATATTTTTTGATTTTAATATTATCAATTATTATATTATTGTTAATTTTACTTATTGGAACGGTAAGTAGTTTTAATAAAAAAAATATAGTAAGTCAAGATGAGCAACAACCTAAAGAAGAGGAAGAAATGATTGTTGCAATTGAGAATAAACAAAAGGAAGAAGAAGAAAAACAAAAAGAAAAACAGGAAGAAGCAAATGCAACAGGTATAATATATTTAACTTTTGATGATGGGCCTACACAAGATACTACACCAAAAATACTTGATATTTTAAAAAAGAAAAATATTAAAGCAACATTTTTTGTTGTGAATTATTCAAATAGTAATGAAGAATTAATTAGACAAGAAGCAGAAATGGGAGAAACTGTTGCTTTACATGGTTATACTCATACTTATTCTGAAGTTTATCAGTCTTCAGATACATGTATAGATAATTTTAAAAAAATTCAAAGCAAAGTATATCAAACAACGGGAAAAAAGGCTAATATAATTAGATTCCCTGGAGGAAGCTCAAACACAATAAGTAGAAAATATTGTGAGGGTGTAATGACAGAATTAACAAAAAGAGTTGTAGATGAAGGTTTTAGATATTTTGATTGGAATGTGGATTCTGATGATGCAGGAAAAGCTAAAACAAGTCAAGATATATATAATAATGTTGTATCAGGTATAAAGCCAGGAAGAGAGAATGTGGTTTTAATGCATGATTTTGCTAAAAATGATAAAACTGTAAATGCGTTAGAGGCAATAATAGATTATGGGTTACAAAATGGATATGTATTTAGAAAAATTACAGATGAAACAAAAATGGTAACACATTCGGTTAATAATTAATTATGGGGCGACCATTGGTCGCCTAATTAAATGGTAAAGTTATGGAGAATTACTCAAGTGGTTGAAGAGATCAGTTTCGAAAACTGATAGGTCAAGAAATTGGCGCGGGGGTTCAAATCCCTCATTCTCCGCCAAAAAAATTAAATTTCAAAAGTAAAAGAATAAATTAAATATATTTACACATTCTATTGTTAAGGATGTGATTTTTTATGTTTAAACCAAAAAAAATTTATTATGAAAAAGAAATTGAAGATTATGAATTAGGAAGAGAGCTTTTGAAAAAGTATGAAGATATACCTAAAATTATAATTGATAATCATAATAATATTCAGGAAATGAGAAGCAAACAAAATTCAGATTTTCCAGATATGAAAAGAAATTTAATTATTGGAACAAGAAAAACTCATAAATATCAAGAAAACCACAAGGTTTCTGATTTTTTAGTACCTTATACATCTTCGGGTTGTGTTGCAATGTGCATGTATTGTTATTTAGTTTGTAATTATAATAAATGTGCATATATGAGGCTTTTTGTAAATAGGGAGCAAATGCTAGAAAAGATTATAAAAACTTCTAATAATTCTAGTAAGGAGTTAACTTTTGAAATTGGTAGTAATAGTGATTTAATTTTAGAAAATACAATTACAAACAATTTAGTTTGGACTATTGAAAATTTTGCGAATAGTTATAAGGGTTTTTTAACTTTTCCTACAAAATTTGATATGGTAGATCCAATTCTGCCACTACAACATAATGGAAAAATAATTGTTAGGATGAGTGTTAATCCAGAGGAGATAATAAATAAAGTTGAATTTGGAACTTCAAGACTAAATGATAGGATAAATGCTATAAATAAACTAAAAGAAGCTGGATATAAAGTGGGAATAATAATTGCACCTGTTATTTTTACTGATAATTGGGAAGAATTATATTTAGAATTAATAAAAACACTTTCAGAAAAGTTAAGTAATAAGGTAAAAATGGATGTTTTTTTTGAAATTATTTTTATGACATATAGTTATGTTCATGATAAAATAAATACGGAGGCTTTTCCAAATGCAATAAATTTATTTGATAAAGAGAAGATGAGAGGAAGAGGCAGGGGAAAATACATGTATAAAGATGAGTTTAGAAAAAATGGAGAAATGTTTTTTAAAAGAGAACTTAAAAAATATTTTGATGGAAATCAGATTTTATATATTGTTTAGCATAAATTTTAAAATATAAAAATATGAAATATCACGGAATGAAATTTACCAAAGTTACAATTCACAGTTTATGAAATAATTTATTTTAAAATTTGATATTATATTGTTTTTTATACCTTGGTGTCGCCAATCCCCGGATGTTCCAAAATAAAAAATTAAAATTTTTTATTATTGGAACGAAAGTAGATTGCTCCAATTCGCACTCGCTTTGCTCGTTTGGTCGCTTACGCGGTATTTCAAAACAATATAATATCAAATTTTTTAAATCAGACATTGCTGAACTGTGAATTGTAACTTACCAAAACAGAGAAATAAAAAAAATAGCTAAAAATAATGGACAGAATTGAGCTATGATGGTATAATATAAATTATTAGAAAAATTAAGTTCATTTTAAGTGATGTACTTTTAAAAGATTGTAAATGGAGGGATTAAATTTGGAATATTCAAAGAAGACAGATGCCAAATGGCAAAAACAATGGAAAAAGGAAAAAATATATAAATATGATATTAATAACAAAAAAGAAAAATTCTATACACTAGAAATGTTTTCATATCCATCAGGAGCAAAACTACATTTAGGACATTGGTTTAATTATGCACCAGCAGATTCATTTGCAAGATATAAAAAAATGAATGGGTACAATGTATTTCATCCAATGGGATTCGACGCTTTTGGTTTACCTGCAGAAAATTATGCAATAAAAACAAAAATACATCCGGAAGAATCAACATTAAAAAATATAGAAACGATGAAAAAACAATTAGATGAAATGGGGGGAAGCTATGATTGGGATTATTCAGTAGAAACTTGTATGCCTAATTATTATAGATGGACACAATGGCTATTCTTGCAATTATATAAAGCAGGATTAGCATATAAAAAAGAAGCACCTGTTAACTGGTGTGATAGTTGTAAAACGGTTTTAGCAAATGAACAAGTTATAGGTGGAAAATGTGAAAGATGTGGTCACGAGGTAAAAAGGAGAAAATTATCACAATGGTTTTTCAAAATTACAGATTATGCGGAAGAATTGTTACAGGGATTAGAAAAATTAGATTGGCCAGAATCAACTAAAAAAGTTCAAATTAATTGGATTGGAAAATCTGAAGGTAGTGAAATTAAATTTAAATGTGAAAGCAACGGAAAAGAGATAACAGTTTTTACAACAAGACCAGATACACTAAATGGTGTTACATATGTTGTTATAGCACCAGAAAGCGATTTAGTTCAAGAAATAACAACACCAGAATGTAGAGAGAATGTGGAAAATTACATAAAAGAAACAGCAAAATTAAGTGAAATTGAAAGATTATCAACAGAAAAAGAGAAAACAGGAGTATTTACAGGAGCATATGCAATAAACCCAATAAATGGGGAAAAAGTACCTATTTGGATTGCTGATTATGTGTTAGAAGACTATGGAACAGGAGCTGTAATGGCAGTTCCAGCACATGATACAAGAGACTTTGAATTTGCAAGTAAATATAAATTACCAATAAAACAGGTAATAAAAAGTAGTTCAGATGAAGAAATTCAATTACCATATACAGAATATGGAATATTAATAAATAGTGGAAAATATGATGGACTATCTTCTAAAGTTGCTAAAAGTACCATTACAGAAGATTTAAATAAAACAAAACAAGGAAATAAAACTGTAAATTATAGATTAAAAGATTGGTTAATATCAAGACAAAGATATTGGGGAGCACCTATTCCAATTATATATTGTGATAAATGTGGAGCTGTACCGGTACCAGAAGAAGATTTACCAGTATTATTACCACATAATGTTGAATTTAAGCCAGACGGAGAATCACCACTAAAAAAATCAAGTGAGTTTATGAACTGCACTTGTCCAAAATGTGGAAGTAAAGCTAAAAGAGAAGCAGATACATTAGATACTTTTGTATGTTCTTCTTGGTATGAATTAAGATATCCAGATGCTAAAAATGATAAAGAAGCATTTAGCAAGGAATTGGTAAATAAAATGTTACCAGTTGATGTATATGTCGGGGGAAAAGAACATGCTGCAATGCATTTAATTTATGCAAGATTTATGACAAAAGCATTAAGAGATTTAGGATACTTAAATTTTGATGAGCCATTTAAAAAATTAATACATCAAGGTATGATTTTAGGACCAGATGGAAACAAAATGAGTAAAAGCAAAGGAAATACTGTTTCTCCAGAGGAATATATAGAAAAATATGGTTCAGATGTATTTAGAATGTATATAATGTTTGGGTTTGAATACAGACAAGGTGGTCCTTGGAATGAAAAAGGTATTGAATCAATGGTAAAATATTTTTCTAGAATTGAAAGATTGATTGAAAAATATAATGAATTAAAAACAGGTAAATCAACTAAAGAAATGGGAGCCAAAGAAAAAGAACTACTTAGATGGAAAAACCAAACAATTAAAGCAATGGGAAATGATATTAATGATTTTAGATTTAATACTGCTATTGCAAGGAGTATGGAGCTATCTAACAAAATTAATGACTATATTAAAGATGAAAATGTAAATGTAGAAGTTTTACAAAATGTTGTAGAAATATTTGTAACTTTACTTTCTCCACTTGCACCTCATTTTACACAAGAGTTATGGGAAAAGATTGGAAAAGAAGGTTTTGTTTATAATGAAGAATGGCCTGCAGTAGTAGAAAGCGAAATGAATGGTGGAACAAAAGATATTCCTATTCAAGTTAATGGTAAACTCAAACTTTGTGTTACTGTTGATGCGGCTTTTTCTCCAGATGAAATTCTTGAAAAAATCAAAGCTGATGAACGTGTTAAGGATATTTTTGAAAAAAATAATATTGTAAAGGAAATTTATGTTCCTAATAAGATTTTTAATATAGTAGTAAAAAAGTAAATAATTAGTTAATAGAGTATCATTTATGGTACTCTATAGATATTATAGGAAATTTTTCCGAACTTTCTATAATATAAAAATAATAATACACATAATAACTGAAAAATAATAATTATTTTAAATAAAATAGAGGTAATAAGGACTTATGGAAAACTTTTATATAAATCAATAAATGATGTTGCATTACAAAGAATTGCTCAAAGAAGTGGCAAAGAGAGAGCTCCATATGAAAAAAGAGAAGGATTAGTTCAAATAAAAGATGTATACGAAGAATTGATATCTAAAGAAGATTATCCTATTGTAAGGATAAATGCGGACTTATCAGAAAGGGAAGTAACCAAAGAAGCACTTGATAATGTATTATGGTAAAGAACGGAAAGAGTTTTGAAAGCTTAAAACAATGTATAAGAAAATTATTAAATTGAGGTAGACACAATGAAAGGGAGTGATAATTGACTCCTTTTAAATTTTGAAAGATAATCTCACCGACAAATTACAAGTTGTAAAGAGGAAGTGATAAATAATGGATATGTATCAAAAAAGAAAAATCAGAGCAGAAAAGAAAAAAACAATCAAGAAGAAAAGTTAACTAAAGTCGTTCTTAACTGGTAAGTGGGGAGTCATGAAAAAACACACTTGAATACTTGAAAATAAAAGGGATTTTTACTAAATGATTTTTACATTTCTGAGGTATTTTTTTATAAAAAGTCTCTAAAAAATATGAGTGTAGGACTTATGAAAAACAATAGAAAGGATGTGAATTATGTTAGAAAAGAATTTTAAAAATATTATTAGTAATATTAAAGAAGAAATTATAAATACGCAAATTAAAACTATGCAAGAAGTTAATAGTAATTTAATTATGTTGTATTTTAAATTAGGAAAAATTGTTTCAGAAAACAAACAATATGGAAATAATTTTACGAAGCAAGTATCAACAGAACTTAAATTAACTTTTCCTAATATGAAAGGCTTTTCTGAAAGAAATATAAGGTCAATGAGATTATTTTATGAAGAGTATGCTGATGATGAAAAATGGCAACAACTTGTTGCCAAATTACCTTGGGGACATAATTTGTTATTAATTGAAAAAATTAAAGATAAAGATATTAGACAAATATACGCTGAAAATACTATTAAAAATGGCTGGAGTAGAAATGTATTAGCTATTCAAATTGAAACAGAATTTCATAAAAGAATAGGAAATAGTAACAATAATTTTAATGCAATGTTACCTCCAAAAGATAGTGATTTAGTGAATAATACTATAAAAGATCCATATATTTTTGACTTTATTACATTAAAAGAAGAATATAAAGAAAAAGAATTGGAAGATGCATTGATAACAAAAATAAGAAATGTATTATTAGAGTTAGGTAAAGGTTTTAGCTTTGTTGGCAATCAATACAAAATTTCAGTTGATAATCAAGATTTTTATATTGATTTGTTATTTTATCATTTAGAACTTAGATGTTATGTAGTTGTTGAATTAAAAGCAAGTGAATTTAAACCAGATTATATAGGGCAATTAGGATTTTATGTAACAGCAATTAATGAAACCATAAAAAAAGAATGTGATGCACCTACAATTGGTTTATTATTATGTAGAGGGAAAAACAGAGTAACGGTAGATTGGTCTTTAAAATCTACAAATGTTCCTATTGGCGTTTCAACCTATGAATTAAAAGAACAATTACCAAAAGAATTATTAGATAAATTACCAACAGAAGAAGAAATAAATTTATATTTGAATGTAGAGGAAGGTGAAGATTAAAATGGATATGTACCAAAAAAGAAAAGCAAGACAAGAGAAAAGAGAAAATAATGTTGATGAAAAAAGTTTTTCTAAGACTTCGATTAACTGGTACCCAGGTCATATGGCGAAAACTAAAAGACAAATAAAAGAAGACTTAAAATTAATAGATATAGTAATAGAAATATTAGATAGCAGAATTCCAATATCAAGCAGAAATCCTGATATAGCAGAATTGATAAAAAATAAAGATAAAATAATAATACTAAACAAAAGTGATTTAGCAGAAAAAAAACAAAATGAATTATGGGTACAATATTTTAAAAATAAAGGGCAAACAGCAATACTTGCAGATTGTAATATTGGAAAAGGAATAAGTGAAATTTTGAAGGCAGTTGAAAAAATAAAAGAAGATGAAATGGAAGAGTATGCAAAAAAAGGTAGAACAGGAAGAAAAATAAGAGCAATGGTACTTCGGAATTCCAAATGTTCGGAAAATCTTCATTTATAAACAGAGTTGCTAAAAATAGTAGATTAGAAGTTGGAAATAAGCCAGGAGTAACAAGAAAAAAACAATGGATTAGAGTAAATGAGAAAATTGAATTATTAGATACTCCAGGGGTTTTATGGCCTAAATTTGAAAGTAAAGAGGTTGCTTTAAATTTATCATTTACTGGGACAATAAAAGATGAAATACTTCCAATAACTGAAGTTGCATATGAGCTTTTAAAATTTTTAATTGAAAATTATAGAGAAAATATAATAGAAAGATATAAATTAACAAAACAATATATAGAGCAAACCTTAAACCAAGACCAAGCCGAAAATATAAATATATATGAAATAATGCAAGAAATTGGGAAGAAGAGAGGATGTATTATATCTGGTGGAATTGTAGATGATGAAAAAACATCAAAGATAATATTAGAAGATTTTAGAAGTGGTAAAATTGGAAATATTACTTTAGAAATGGTAAAGTAGAAAGAGATTATGGAGGAAATGAAATTTTGAATATAGAAGAATTTATAAAAATAAATAAGAGCCAAGAAGAAATAAACCAATTATCTCCACTTGTATGGGCATATGTAGGAGACGCAATATATGAACTTTATATTAGAACATATTTAGTAGATACTACAAAATTAAATCCACATAAATTGCATATAGAAGCTATTAATTATGTAAAAGCAAGTGCACAAGCAAATTTTTTAAATAAATTTTATGAACAATTAACAGATGAAGAAAAAGATATATCAAGATTAGAAATAACAATACATGAAGGGAAAAATAGACAGGTAAGAAGAATGTGTGAATCTGTTGGAAGAAGAGTAATAGCTTTACATAGAAGCAAGATAGGAAATATTGGAGTAAAAGATATAGAACTTGGAAAATGGAGATATCTAAAAGATTTTGAAGTAAAAACCTTAATAGGAAAATAAACAGTTGAAAAATATTAAAAAAAGCTGTATAATTGAAATACAAATTACATAAGAAAATAATATAAAAATACAGAGGAGAAATAATGGAATTAAAAGAACGGAGAAGAAGATGACAACTTCCAGAATGAATGAATTTGAAAGCATCCTTAGAAGGAAGGATTGAACGGAGTTGTTGAGAAAATCAACAACAAAAGAATAAGCTTGTTGTGGACTTATGGAAATCATCCCAAAACTTGAGGTGAATTATGCCGCAACCAAAAGATTGAATAGATGAGATGAAGGAAGAAATGCAAAACTCCACTTCAAAAGAATACGGAGAATTATTTGCACTCGAGAGGCAAAAGAATAAGAATGCTTGAGCTGCTCCAGAAGAATTAGATGAATATTTGAGGAATGAATTTAATCGTGATGAACCACCAGG
>ERZ827156.1346-NODE-1346-length-29577-cov-11.144299_pt1 | contig 29577 bp, 27 predicted proteins | sample MGYA00519919_ERZ827156 | MGnify/ENA primary metagenome ERZ827156 (study PRJEB31778, sample SAMEA3449269) | human gut metagenome | biome: human gut; feature: human-associated habitat; material: faeces | place: United Kingdom | collected 2010/2012 ...
TAATAAAATGATAAGACTTGAAACAGTATTTATGGGAATAAAATCACTATTATTTAGTATTCCAATAGGAATAGGACTTTCATATTTAATGTATAGTGCATTAGGAACAAATCAAACATTAAAATTCACTATTCCAATAAAATCAATAATAATAGCAATTGTTACTGTATTTTTACTTATAACCTGTATTATGAAATATTCTATTGGTAAAATAAAAAAACAAAATACAATAGAAACAATAAGAAATGAAAATATATAAAATTGGGGAAGGAGCGAGGTTAATGAATATTTTATTAATTGAAGATAATGAAACGCTTGCAAAAGGCTTGATTTATTTGTTAGAACAAAATAAATATAAGGCGATTCATACATTGAATATAAAAGAATCAATTAATTATTTAAGCAAGAATAGGCCTGATTTAATAATATTAGATGCCTCGCTTCCAGATGGAAATGGATTTGACTTGTATGATAAAGAAATTAAACAAAGAAAAATTAATACAATATTTTTAACAGCCAAGGATGATGAAGATGACATTGTAAGAGGACTAGAACTTGGTGCAGAAGATTTTACAGCAGAGGAAAATGTTTACGAAATTATTACAGCACCATCAGATTTTTCAGCTATTAGAGAAGAATTAGAAAAACAAGGATTAGAATTTTTAGAAGCAGAAGTTCAAATGGTGCCATCAACAACAGTTGCATTAGATGAAAAAGGTGCAGAAAAGATGGAAAAATTAATTGATAGATTAAATGATTTAGATGATGTAATGAATGTTTATCATAATTGGGAAGAATAGAGTTTTAAATCTTTTTAAACTACCTTGAAAAAAGAATGCGATAAAAAATAAACAAAAAAGTTCTAAATAAAAAAAAGACACATATAATTATAATATATGTGTTTTTTTTCGTTATGGGGGCGATTTTATGGTAAGTGATGTTTTAAAATATTTGCCAGAGGAAGTTGCGGAAGAAGTAAAAATATGTGGAAATGAAATTGAAGAAATTAGACTTAGAGTTAACAAAAAAGTATGTTTAAAAATGGGACAAGATATAAAATTTTTAAACACAACAATTAACAAAAATGATATAAAAACTACATTTGAAAGAATGTGTGAAAATTCAGTATATTCATATATAAATCAAGTTTCAAATGGCTTTATAACAATTGATGGAGGAAACAGAGTTGGTTTAGTAGGAAATTGTGTTATAGAAAATGGAAAAGTAATAAATATTAATTATATTTCTAGTTTAAATTTTAGAATAGCAAGAGAAATAAAAGATGTTGCAATACCATTTTTAAAAGAAGTTATAGATATAAAAAATAATACTATATTTACAACTTTAATTGTTTCACCTCCAGGAGGGGGAAAAACGACAGTACTTAGAGATTTGATAAGAATTATATCAAATGGAATGCCCGAAATTGGTTTTAAAGCAAAAACTTGTGGTGTTGTAGATGAAAGAGGAGAAATAGCTGCAAGTTATAAAGGCATTCCTCAAAATGATTTAGGAGAATTGACAGATGTAATTGAAAATGTGCCTAAAGATATTGGAATGAGAATATTAATTAGGTCTATGGCTCCAGAAATTATTGCATGTGATGAAATTGGGACTCAAGAAGATTATAATGCTATAAAATATGCTGTAAACAGTGGGGTTAAAGGCATATTTACATACCATGCAAAAAATATAGATGAAGTTATGAGAAATGAAAAAATAAAAGAATTAGCTAATGATAATGTAATTGAAAAAATAATTGTTTTAGATATGGAAAAAAAGGGGCAAATAAAAGAAGTTAGGTAAAATTTTAAATAAAATTAATAAATTAGTTCTAAAATTCAAAGTATAAGCATAAATTATATAAGGTAATAGAATTAAATGCTAAAACCTTTTAAGAGCAGTGTTAAATCCTTATAACAGAAGAAAGGGATGATATTAAAAAATGGAAGTAATTAGATATGTAATTTTATTTCTTATACTGTTAGGAAGTACAAGCATAGGATTTGTCTTATCTAAAAGATTTTCTTATAGAGTTAAAGAACTGCAGAGCTTTTTATCTGCAAGTAATGTTATTGAAAATAAAATTAAATTTACAAAAGAACCTTTATCTGAAATTTTTGAATACATATCTGAAATCACAAATGATTCTATATCTGCTTTTTTTAAAGACGCAGGTGAAAACATAAAAAAGGTTGATACAAAAACAGCTTGGGAAGAGGCTATTAATAAAAACAAAGAAAAATTTGAGCTAAAGAAAGAAGATATTGTAATTATAAAAGATTTTGGGACAAGAATAGGAAAAACTGATGTTGAAGGTCAATTAAGCGAAATAGCCCTATTTAATTCTTTTTTGAAAGAACAAATAATTAAGGCAAAGGATGAACAAAAAAGAGACGAAAAAATGTATAAAAGTTTAGGAGGAGTTATAGGTTTGGGAATTATTATTCTTTTAGTATAAATAAAGGTTGGAAAGGAATGAAATAAAAGTGAATGTTGAATTGTTATTTAAAATAGCAGCAATAGGTATACTAGTTGCAGTTTTACACCAGGTACTTTGTAGAGCGGGCAGAGAAGAACAAGCAATGATGACGACTTTAGCAGGCTTGGTTATAGTGTTAACATTGGTTATTAAGGAAATTAGCTCTCTTTTTGATACAGTTAGAACATTGTTTAATCTGTAGTAAATTGAAAGGAGCATGCAAAATGGAAGAAGTTATTAAAATTATAGGAATTGCATTAATAGCCTTGATAATTACTATAATAATAAAACAATATAGACCTGAATTTGCAATATACATATCATTAGTTGCTGGTGTTATTATTTTAGCATTAGTAATTGGAAATTTAACAAATGTAATTAATTTATTAAAAGACATAAGTACACGATCTGGAATTAATAATAAATTTTTAGGAATATTACTCAAAATGACAGGAATAGCAATTCTTACAGAGTTTGCAATAAGCATATGTAAAGATGCAGGAGAAAATGCAATTGCGAGTAAAGTGGAAATTGGGTCGAAGGTTATTATAATATCTTTGTCTGTACCAATTATTTCAAACTTATTAGAAGTAATATTAAAACTTATGCCTAAGTAAAAGGAGTACTTATGATAAAGAAAATTTTTTGTATAGTAATTTTAAGTATGCTTTTTTTTCCCCAAATAGTATTTGCAGAAGAAAGCACAGAAAGTGAGATTTTTCAAGAACAACAAAGTGAATTTAAAATAAAAGACTTTTTAAAAGAAACAAAAAAATACACATCAAACTTTTTAGAAAATATAGATATATCTGAAATTTTTAAAGATGCAACAAAAGGTAAAATTGACAATAAAAAAATATTTGGAAAAATACTAAACCTATTGGGAAAAGAAGTAAAAGGAACCTTAAAAACTTTAATTAGTATTTTAATTATTGTTTTAATACATAGTTTACTTAAATCTATAACAGATGGATTGGAACATAAAGAAGTATCTAAAATAATATATTATGTAGAATATATTTTAATTGTAACAATAATAATGTCAAGCTTTTCAGAAGTATTAGATAGTGTTAAAAATTCAATAACAGATTTAATTGGTTTTAGTCAAAGTTTGATACCACTTCTTATAACACTCATGCTATATACAGGAAGTATTACAACAAGTAGTGTTTTAGAGCCAATATTGCTATTCTTAATACAATTTATTGCAAATTTAATTCAAAATTTGATATTGCCAGTTGTTTCTATAATAGTAGTATTAATAGTAATTTCAAAAATTTCTGAAAGAATACAAATAACAAAGCTTGCTAAGTTTATGAATACTAGTATAGTTTGGTTTTTAGGAATTGTTCTTACACTATTTGTAGGAGTAATGTCTTTAGAAGGAACTTTAACTGCAAGTGTAGATGGGATTACTGCAAAAACAACTAAAGCAGCTGTAAGTAATTTGATTCCTGTAGTTGGAAAAATATTGGGAGATTCTGTAGATACTGTTTTAGGTTGTGGAGTTGTTTTAAAAAATGCTGTTGGGGTTGTGGGAGTTATAGTTATAATAGGAATATGTTTGCTTCCAATTATAAAATTAGCAACATTTAGTATAATGTATTCAATTTTATCATGTGTAATAGAGCCACTAGCAGATGAAAAAATAGTAAAACTAATAGAGGAAATGAGTGGAATTTTTAAGTTACTTCTTGCAATATTATGTTCTGTTTCTGTATTATTAATTATTGGTGTTACATTAGTTATTAAAATTTCTAATAGTGGGATGATGTATAGATGATAAGTTTTTTAAAAACATGGATTGAGCAATTAGCAATAGCTGTGGTTATTACAAGTTTATTTGAGCTAATTATTCCGAAAGGAAATTTAAAAAAATATATAAAAATTGTACTTGGTTTGTATGTGGTTTTTAGTATTATATCGCCATTTGTAAATAGTAATGCACTTTATGATATAAAAGAAGATTTTAAAATTAAAAATGAAATTGCTGAAAATCAAATAGTAACAAGTCAAAAATCAATGGATAACAGGTTACAGATTTTATATGTAGATGAGCTAAAAAAAAATATAACAAAAAAGATTGAAGAAAATGGATATAAAATTCAAAGTATAAATGTAGATGCAAACTTAAATGCAGATGGTGTAGACCCAGGAATACATAAAATTTATTTAAGTTTAACTAAAAAACAAGTAGGAATAGAAGATATAAATAAGGTTGAAATTAATGTTAATAATAAAAAAACAGAGAAAGGAGAAGAAAATGAAGATATTAAAAAAATAAAAAATATGTTAGCTCAAACTTATGAAATAAGTGAAGAAATAATATCAATAAAGATAAAATAAAAAGGAGGCTATTATGGGAAATCTTTTAAAAAAGGTAACAGAAAAGAAAGATAGCAAAAAAAAGGCGGAAAACATTATTTTTTTTGTGGTGGTGTTAATAGTAACTTTAATTATTATAAATACAATATGGAGTAAAGATAAGAAAACAAATGAAAATACAAATAAAAATGAGATATTACAAGAAAAAGCTTTTGCAAATAATCAAACACAAAAACAAGAACTTGAAGAAAAATTAGAAAATATTTTAAGCACAATAAAGGGGGTGGGGAAAGTTAGTGTATTTGTTAATTATTCTGAAAGTAGTTCTGTTGTTGCAATGTATGATGAAAGTACCACAACAAGTACAACAGAAGAAGGCGATTCTTCTGGGGGGACAAGAAATGTGACAGAAACTCAAGTGCAAAAAGATGTGATTTTTTCAGAAGATTCAGGAAAAAAAGAGCCTGTAACACAAAAGACAACAATGCCAACAATTCAAGGTGCTATTATAACAGCAGAAGGTGGTTCAGATGCAAAAATAAAAACAGATATTATTAGTGCAGTAGAAGCTGTTACTGGCTTGGCAGTTAACAAAATACAGGTTTTTGAAATGAAAAGATAAAGTTAAGAAATTTCTAATTATATGCTTTAAAGGAAAGGAATGATTTTTAAAATGGAAAAAAATTTTGATAAAAAAGCTTTACTTAATAAAATAAAAAAGAGTGAAGTCGCAGTATATGCAATTGCTTTAATGCTAGTTACAGCAGGGTACTTTAATTATTTAAAATTTGATAATGGAAAAGCAAAAGAAGTTTATTCAGAAGATGTGCAAAATTTAGAACAACAAGCAAATGTAGGAGATGCAGTTTTAGTTAGTAACAATGAAGTAAAAGATGAAAACGCAAATACTGAAGAAGAAGCAAAGGTAGAAGAAAATAAAATAGAAAAAGAGTCTAAAACAGAAGAAAATAAACAAGAAGAAGAACAAAAAACTGAAGAAAATAAACAAGAAGAAGAACAAAAAACTGAAGAAAATAAAGAAGGACAAAAGCAAAATAAAGATAATTCTAAAGATGATTATTTTGCAAGCACAAAACTTGATAGAGAAAAAATGTATGCAAGTATGATATCAAGCTATGAAGAAATTTTAAATAATTCAAATGTAACTGAAGCACAAAAGGCAATTGCAACTCAAGAGATTGCAAAAGTTAACAATACAAAAAATGCTATAATGATAAGTGAAAATTTAATTTTGACAAAAGGTTTTAAAAATGTCGTAATTTTAGTAAATGAAGATAGTGCAAATGTAGTTGTAGAAGTTCAAGAAGAACTTTCTAAAGATAAAGTTGCAATACTTCAAAATATAGTAGCTCGTGAATTAAGTAAAACTATAGAAAATATACATATTTCTGAAAAACGAAACTAATTTATTAGGTTCGTTTTTTTGCGATTTTAAAATATTAATGCAATATTACAAAAATATTACATTAATATTAATTTTTTATTACAAAATTACAATTTTGTTGCTTTAGGTAGAAAAATGGTGTAAAATAAAAAAAGAAAAATAAGAATTTTTATGAAATTTAAGGAGGAATTTATAATGACAGGAAATCCAATGCAAAGAAAATCTACAGGATCATTTATATTAGGAATGGTGGTAATGTTACTGATTGCAGTAGTAGTAGTAGGTTTATTATATATGAAAATGAAAAATTTACAAGACAAATTACAAAAATATGAAGCTAATGAATCAACAGCAAAGATTTATGTACTTAATCAAGATGTAAAAGCAGGACAAGTACTAGAAAGTTCAATGTTTTCAGAGAAACAAATTGCAAAAGCAATGATTCCAGAAAATGCAACAACAAATATTGTATCTACATTAAGTTCATATAGTTTAAGGGATACATCAGGAAATCGTATTTATGTTGGAACTGATGAAAAAAATGGAGGAAAATATTATTTTGTAAAAATAAATAATACAGATTGCAAAATATATATAGCAAATGACCAAGGAAAAGAAGAAGTTGCAACTAATTTAACAGCAGAGGATAAAGCTTTTTATTATGAAGGAAATAATAATAATGCAAGTAATAGAAGAGATATTACAGTTGCAACAGATGCAGTTATTGCAAAAGTTGCAATGACGGCAAATACAGTAATCACATCATCTTTAGTTGTTAGAACAGATGAAGTACAAACAAATGATGTAAGAACTCAAGAATATAATATGTTGGTATTACCAACAGAACTTGGACCAGAAGATTATGTTGATGTAAGATTAATGCTTCCAAATGGTCAAGATTTTATTGTAGTATCTAAAAAGAGAGTAGGTATTCCACAAACATCAGATGGTACATATATGGCGGATACAATAACTATGAATTTAGCAGAAGATGAAACAATATCAATGTCTGCTGCAATTGTTGAAGCATATAAGATAAATGGTTCGAAAATATATGTTACAAAATATACAGACCCAGGAATACAAGAAAAATCAATAGAAACATTTATTCCAACACAAGAAATAGCAGAGTTAATAAATTCTGATCCAAATATTGTTACAACAGCTAGAGAAGCATTAAAGGCAAGATATACTACAGGTTTAAAAAATGTTAATAGTGTTAAGAATGGATTAGAGAGAAATGATGAAAATGTTAAAACAAAAACAGATGAAAGTATACAAACAACACAACAAAATAGAAAACAATATTTAGAATCACTTACTACACCAGCAACAACAAGTACAACAAGCACAACAAAATAAAATTAATTTAGAAAGGAAAAATGTATGAAAAAGATAGGATTTATAGGGGCATATGATAAAACATCTTTTATAGCAAATATTGCAAAAGTTTTACGAAATCTAGATTACAAAGTTCTAGTAATAGATACAACATTAATGCAAAAGTCGAAATATATAATACCAGCTATAAATCCTACAAAATCATATGTTACAGACTTTGAAGATATAGATTTTGCGGTAGGATTTGAAAATATAAAAGAAGTGGAGAAATATTTAGGAGCCTATGAGCATGAAACAATTAAAGAAACACTAAAAGAAGGATTTAATGAAAAAAACTTTTCATATGATTATGTTTTAATAGATGTAGATTCAATGAAAATGTTTGAAAGCTTTGAGCTTATAAATGCAGAAGTTAATTATTTTGTTACAAGTTTTGATATTTATTCATTAAGAAAAGGAGTAAATATTTTTGCTGACGCAAAATATCCCATAAAATTAACAAAGGTACTATTTTCTTTTCAACAAACAAAAGAAGAAGAAGAATGCTTGAACAATATGTCTTTAGAATATAATATTCAATGGAATAATTATACAATATATTTTCCAATAATATGTGAAGATATAAAAGTTATTGAAGAAGATCAAAGAGTACAAAAAATTAATTTTAAAAGATTAAGTGTTGGTTATAGAGAAAGTCTTGAAAAAATAATATTAGATATAAATAAAGATGAAAGCAAAAGTAAAATCAGAAAAGCTATGAAAGAATAGAGGTGCAAAAATATGTCAATTATAACATTTTGGAATGGTACAAAAGAACAATGCGGAAACACGGCAAGTGCTTTAGCATTAGCAACATATATGGCAATAGAACGAAATATAAAAATTCTTTTTGTATCAACAAGTTTAAAAGACTATTCAGTAGAAGATAGCTTTTGGATAAAAAAGAAAAACGGATTTTTAAGCATGTTAGGTGGAAATCCAGGTATAATTTCACAAGCTGGAATTGAAGGACTTGACAGAATAATAAGAAGTAACAAATTAACACCAGAAATAATAACAGATTATTCTAGAATTGTTTTAAAAAATAGATTAGAGTTATTGTTAGGAGTAAATTCTTCAGAAGCACAATATGAGGAAATAAGAGGAAAGTACCCATCAATAATTGGGCTAGCTGATAAATATTATGATTTAGTTGTAATAGATTTAGATCCTAAGTTAGGACCTACTATACAAGAAAATATATTAAAAAAATCTGATATTATAATTGGAATGATACCACAAAAACTAAAAGAAATTGAAAAAGTAGTAGATAAAATTCAAAAGAATCCATATATCAAAGAAAAGATAATGTTAACAATTGGAAAATATGATGACAAAACAAAATATAATGCAAAAAATATATCTAGAAATGTTTTAAAACAAAAGAACATAATAAATACAGTACCATATAATTCGCTGTATTTTGAAGCAATGCAAGAAGGAAAAGTAATAGATTTATTTCTTAATTTTTTGAGGTTAACAGATATGGATAGAAATTATGAATTCATTTCAGAAATACAGAGATTAGCAGAAGATGTAAAAGAAAAAATAAGAATGGCACCAAGGAAAAGAGAACTATAAAAAAATATTGCTATTTTGGAGGTAAGAAGAATGTCAATAATGAATATGATACTTATAGTAGCAGTTATAGGAATTGCAATATTAGTTATATACTACTATATAAATGCCAAAAAGAAGGCAGAAGTTGTAGATGTAATAGATGTTGATGACCAAACTTATACATTAAGTAAAATGATAGAATTCGTTAAAAGAAGATTAGATGAAATAACAAAAATAAACTTGTACGATATTGGTTTATCTGAAGAGGAATTAAAAAGAAGAAAGAACAAAAAATATGAATTGAAAAAAGCTTTAAAAGGCTGTACATATGGAGACGTTAATGATAAAAAATATGTTAAAGAATTGATTTATGACTTACTTTCAAAAGAATATGGAGTTGATGAAATGAATATTTCAAAATCAATTCCTTTTGATGCACCTTCTCTTTTAACTCCACAAGATAAATTTGATATATTAATATATATCTATAAAAAAGAATTTGGTTATGAAGCACTTGGAGAGTTAATAAGAAAATACAAATTAGATGAATTTAAATATATTCAAGGTGAAACAAAGCCTTGTTATGTAATAACAGAAGATGAAATAAACGATATATATGAAAAAGAGAAAATAGTTTTATCTTTTTCAGACAAATTGAACATTATAGTACAAAGGATATATCAACAATACAAAGGATATTCAAGCATAGATGAAGTTAGAGATATGAATATAGACGGCGTATCTGGTGGTGTATCTGGACTTCCAGAAAGTTTTTTGAGTCAAGTTGCACAAACAGATTCAGGGGATTATTTAGCACAAATACAAGAACATAAAGTACAACGTGCATGTGACTCAATATGGATAATGTTTCATGGTAAATCAATACGTTTAGCATTTTTATCATTTGGAACAGAAGCAGAATTAAAAAGAGTATGCCAAAACATATATAAATATAATAACCCAGGACAATTATCGGACACAAATGGTTATAAAATTAATGAAATGAAAGATGGTTCTCGTGTAGTTGTTGTTAGACCATCAATGTCAGAAACATGGGCTTTCTTTGTAAGGAAGTTCGACGTAAAGCGTGCCACACTTGAACAAATAGTTTTATACCCAGGAAAAGAAGATACAATAAATTTATTAAAGTTTTTAGTAAAAGGAGCAAGGATTATATCACTTACAGGTGAGCAAGGTTGCCGGAAAAACAACAATGCTTATGGCAATGATAGAAAATATATATGAAACAATGAACTTACGTATCACAGAAACAGCATTTGAGTTACACTTAAGAAAAATATATCCTACACGTAATATTGTTTCAATGCGTGAAACAGATACAATAGCTGGACAAGAGTGTTTGGATGTTCAAAAGAAAACAGATGGTTCTGTTAACATCATCGGTGAGGTTGCAACAGACCCTGTAGCATCTTGGATGATACAATCAGCCCAAGTTGCATCTAAATTTACATTATTTACTCACCACGCAAAAACATTTCCAGATTTAGTAACAGCTCTTCGTAACTCAATGTTAAGAGCAGGAGTTTTTAAAAATGAAAAAACAGCAGAAGAGCAAGTTGTACAAGTATTAAATTTTGACATACATTTAGTAAAAGACTATAGAGGAAATCGTTACATAGAAAGAATTACAGAATGTATACCAGTTGAAAACAAAAATGAATATACATTTGACCATAGAAATGAAAAAACGTTAGAAGGAAAATTTGATAAATTTTTCGATAATGCAACGCATTTCTTTATGAAAACAACAGATAAGCAACTTTATATTTACAGAAACATATTAGAATATATAGATGGAGAATATATAATAACAAATAAAATTTCAGACAAAAACATTAAAGAAATGAGACTTAACATGACAGATGGAGATGCAAAAGAATTTGATGAATTTGTTGCAAGAAACTGGGGAGAAGAAAGTGTTTACAAAATGGAAGAAGAAAGAAAAGAAAAATCAAAACTTGCAACAGCTAGGGCTAGAAGAGGAAGAAAATCTAAAGAGACAGAATAATGCTTTAGAAAAGGAGGTGCAAATTTAGATGTCAAATAATATGCTACTATATATGATTTATGCAATAGGAGGAATTTTTGCATTTATTGTAATTGCTTACTTAATATTAGCTAAAAAAATGAATAAATCTGAATATAGGCAAATACAAAAATTAAGACAGGGAACAGAAACAAGCAAATTTTCAACAGAGGTAATGTACCAAAAATTATACATTACATATAGTAAAATTCCATTTTTGAAAGCATATATTTTAAAATTAAGAAGAAGACTTGAAATTTTAAATGTAGATGATGAATATGCAACAAGAAGGGATTCAGCTAAAATACTTTCTAAAGCATTGTTGATATCATTGCCAATATTAATTTTATCAATTATATTAACACATACAAATTATTTACTATGTTCTATAATACTTATTTTTGAAGTATTTATGATAGATACATGGATAGATGGTATGGTAGATAAAATAGATAATGGTTTGCTAAAAGAACAATTAGATTTTTTTGCAGAAATAAGACATGCTTATCATGAATTTAACATGGTAGAAGAAGCAATATATCAAGTTTCACAAGATGACGAAAAAAATATTTCAAGACAGGGAGATAAAATTTATGAAGTATTAATTTCAAATGACCCAGAAATTGAACTTGAAAAATACTATGATATTGCACCAAATAGTTATTTAAAAGAATTTGCTGGTATATCATATTTAACAAAAGAATTTGGAGATAGAAAAGTTGATAAATCATCATTATACTTAAAAAATGTAAATAATATTACAGAGGAAATGCAAATTGAAATCTTAAAAAGAGATAAAATAGACTATGTTTTCCAAAGTTTATCGATTATATCAATTGTGCCAGTATTAGGATTAGAACCATTAAAAAATTGGTCGATTGGAAACTTTAGTTTTACACAAAATTTTTACTGTGGAAAAGGTGGAATGGCAGTTCAAATTTTAGTTATTTTACTAACAATAATTTGCTATTTGTTATTAAGAAAAATAAAAAATAATGGTTCAACAGATAGAAGCACACAAAATACTGAAAACCCATGGCAAGCAAAAGTTTACAAAAATCCAATTGGTAAAAAAATAACAGATTTATTTATACCAAAAAAAGGTACAAAAGAATATTTGAAAATCCAAAAACTTTTAAAGGATTCTGCATCGAAATTAAAAATGGAATGGTTTTATGTTAACAGAATTGTGATTGCAATTGTAACATTTTTAATTGCTATTCTGCTATTCGTAGAATTACATAAAACAGCTATAAATTGGATTTACACAGAGCCAACAACAGAGTATAACATAATGACAGGTGTAACAGGTAAAGAACTTGAAGATGCTAAAAAACTTACAGAAAGTGACAATCAATTTTTAGATATGTTTAAGGGAAATTTACAAACAACACAAAAAGATATTGAAAGAGCAATGAGAAAATCTAAAGATTATAAAGATGCAAAAGATGAGGATATAGAAAAGGCAGCTAAAAGAGTTTTTGACAAACTACAAAAAATAAATAAAGAAGTATTAGGATGGTTTGAAGTTTTATTAAGTTTAGTATTAATGATACTTGCATATATGTCACCAGTTTGGCTTTTAATATTCCAATTTAAAATGAGACAAATGGAAATGGAAGATGAAGTTATGCAATTCCAAACAATTATACTTATGTTAATGAGAATTGAAAGGGTAAATGTTGAAATTATTTTAGAATGGCTAGAACGTTATGCCGATATTTTTAAAGAACCAATTTCAAGATGTGTTAATAACTATGAAGCAGGTGCGTGGGAGGCTTTAGAGGTTTTAAGAAATGAAACAAATTATCAATTATTTATAAGAATTGTGGAAAGTTTGCAAGCTGCAGTAGAAAAAATACCAATTAGAGATGCATTTGATGAATTAGATTCAGATAGAGATTACTACCAAGCAAAAAGACGTGAATCAAATGAAAGGCTAATTGCAAGAAAAGCATTAATAGGAAAAGTAATTGGTTTTGCACCAATGGTTGTAATGTTTGTTGGATATTTAATTATACCACTTGTATTTATAGGATTAACAAGTATGTCTAGTTCAATGTCAAGTATTGAATAGGAAGGAGGGCACATATGGAAAATGCATCAAAAGCATTACTTATGGCGGCAGGAGTGTTTCTAGTTATGCTAATTTTAGCATTAGTAATATTTGCTTGGGGAAAATTTTCAGATTATCAGAATGCTAAAGATAGTTTAGTAGATATTGAAGATACGGCAAAATTTAATGAACAATTTACACATTATGACAGAGATGATGTGCAAGGGTATGAAATATTATCTCTTGCAAATCAAGTAATAGACTATAACAGAAGACGTGCTGATGTAGGACAAAATAATGAAAAATATAATCCTATAAAATTAGTTGTTACATTGAATAATGATAACAAAAAATTTTCTTATGATGAAAATAATCTGTTAATAAATAGTAATGAATATACAATATCAAGCACAGTAAATACATTTGATGAGATAATAGCAGAAGGGGCAAGAATAGAAAGAACATATGGAAGTAATGTTTCTCAAATTTCAAAACTTATATCATTACTTTTTTCAGATGTTGTAAAAAATGATGTTGATAAACAAAATGTTGCAATTAAGAAGTTTAATTCTTTATCTATAAAAAAGGCTAATAATTATAACCAGTTGCTTAGTTACAAAAGTGATATATATAAATACTATGAATATAATCAATTTAAAAGAGGTGTATTTAAGTGTGATGAATTAACCTATGATAAACCAACAGGAAGAGTAAGTAGCATGAAATTTATGTTTTTAGGGAAAATTTATTAATGGTTTAGTTATGATTTTTATAGAGTTAAAGAAATATGTTATTTCTTTAGTAGAAATAGTGCCAGAGAAAGGAATGATATTAATTATGGAAAATGCATCAAAAGCACTTATAATTGCAGGTGGGGTTTTAATTGTAATATTAGTACTAACATTATTTGCCTATATAAATACTAAAATGGGTTCAGGCACACATAACTTATATTCAAGATTAGAAGACCATGATATAACAGAATTTAACCAAAAATTTTTAAATTATGATGGTAATAAAAATTTGAAAATTCAAGATGTTGTTACTTTAATAAATACGGCAAATAATGCGAATAAAAATAATAACATAGGGGCACAAGTAAGTGTTTTAGTAAATAATGCTAGTTATTTGGATAAGAGTACCGACGCGTTAAACGAATTATTAATGAATAACGCAGATAAAACATATACTTGCAATGTTATAGTAACAGGAAAAATAGTATCGAGAGTTGAAATAACAGAAAATCCATAACAAAAATATCTATAAAATATTGAAATTTGAAATATAAAATGTTATAATAAAAACGATGACGAAAAAGAGGGTTTTATGAAAAAAAATTTTATTTTTATGTTATGCATAATAGGAATTATAATTGCAATTTTGTCTGTTAAATATTTAAGCTATAAAGCTGAATATGGCGAGATTAAAAGACGTAATTTTGAATATGAAAAATACCTTAATAAAGAAGTTTTAGGTACAGATTTAACAACAATTATAAACAAAGCAGTAGATAATAATGAAAAAAATTCAGTACCAAAAGATGAACAAGGTTTTTATGTAACAAATGATATAAATTCAGTAAAAATACAAATACAAATTTTAGATAATGCAACAATGTATGACATGGAAACAATATATAATGGTGGAATGGAAAGGTTTGTTCAAAACTATAATTCAATAAATTTTGAATGTACCAAAATTGAATACAATAAAGCAGGAAAAGTAAGTTATATATTGTTTAAACAAAAAAATATTTAAAATATGTTATTAATGTTAGGTTTAAAAAATAATCCATAAGTTTTTAAAATCTAAAAAATATAAAAGATAAAAATTTAAAAGGAGGAATTTATTATGGAAAACGCTTCAAAAGCATTAATTATAGCAGGTGCTATACTATTATCAATTTTAATTATTTCATTAGGAATTATGGTATATAATAATGCAAAAAATACTGTAGGAAGTGCAAATTTGAGTAAACAGGAAATTCAAACTTTTAATTCTCAATTTGAAAATTATGAAGGTTCAAATAAAACTGCAAGTGAAATTAGAACTATGTATCAAGCTGTAATTGCTAGTAATGCCTCTGAAACCAAATCAGGAACATCTAGATTGATTTCGATTTCAGGTGCTGCTACAAGTAATTGTGGAAATGCTAGTACAACTTACGTTGCAAGTAATAAGCCAACATCAACACCTACAGTACCAAATACAAATACATATGAGGTAAAATTAGGATATTCAGATGATGGATTAGTTGTAGATATAGCATGGGGTAAATAATATGTGTTAAGAAAGGAATAAAACATGGAAAATGCATCAAAAGCACTTATTATTGCAGGTTCAATTTTAATTGCAATAATGATAATATCATTGGGAATATATATTTTTAAACAATATAGTTCATTTGCAAAAGAAAATGCAGACCTTTCAGAACAAGAAATTTCCGCATTTAACTCTAAAATAACTTCATATTTGGGAGAAGGAATATCGGGTTCACAAGTAAATGCATTGTTACAATATTGCTTAGCAAATAACATGTCAGCTCAACAATCTGGAGAAACATATAAATGTATCACAGTAACACAAAATGGTAATATACTTGTTGAAGGAACAAGTAACAAATATCAAAAGGTTGAAACAGGTAAATTTTATACGGTTGAGGGTACATCTGATGATAATGGCCTAATAACTTCTATAACAGTACAATAAATAAAGAAAGGAGATATATGAATGGAAAATGCAACAGATGCACTTATTATGGCAGGATCTGTATTGATATTTTTAATAGCACTTTCAGTTTGTGTATCTTCTTTTACCACATTAAGAACAGAAATAGATCAAATAATAGAACAAACTGAAACTGTAGATATGGCACAAAAAAATGGAGAATATGTAAATTACATAAAAAAAAGTGACGATGCTATAAGAGTTGTTGGTTCAGAAACAGTTGTTTCTTCAATGTATAGAGCTAAAAAAGAAAATTATGTTATATATATTGTTTTAAAAAATAGTTTAATAAATAGTAACGAATTTGAAAAAAGAGGGATGATAGTTAAGATACCTGATATAAAAAAAAGTGCAGATAATATAATTATTAATAAAAGTGATAATGTAATTAAACTAATTGGTAGCTATGATTTTGATTATATCCTTAATGAATTAAAATTATATGAATCAATAAAAGATAAAAAATTTGAAGAATACCTAGGAGTTTATCAAGATAATACAGATGCTACAGAAGAAAATAAAATTACATATAGAATTATAACATATATAGAGATTTAGTAAACTCTATAAAAATTTAGAGGAAATAGTATAGTATTATTCTAAACTTTTTAATGCCTCAAGAAAGGAAAGTGATATAAAATGGGAGATTCAGCAATGACAATAGTTGTAATATTTTTTGCTGCAATAGTAATGTTTGTTGCTCCACTTATGACAATGGCAGACAAAACAGATGAAACAGTTAATTTATCTGTTCAGTCAGCTACAACAGAATTTACAAATAAGATAAGAACAACAGGAAAATTAACACAAGAAGATTATGATAATTTCATATTAACTATAGGTGCAACAGGAAATGCATATGATGTTGAAATTACATTACAAATTCTTGATGAAAACCCTAAAAAGAAAACAACAGAAGGTGCTACAGTAATTGGTGATAATATATATTATACAATGTATACTTCACAAGTTACAGATCAGTTAGCAGCAAGTAAAATGATTTCTTTAAAAGAAGGAGATAATGTAACAGTTAAGGTAAAAAATAAAAACAATACAATAGCAGTACAGCTTAGAAACTGGGCATATAAAGTAACAGGAAATGATTCTAGTACTATTACAGCAGAGGCTTCAGGTATTGTAACAAAAACAGCAAATTAGAAGTAAAAGCTTGTATTATATTTTGGTACAGGCTTTTCTTTTTAAGATGTAAACATGTAATTTTAAGAATTTTTAAAGTTAGATGTTTATGCCTTGAGAAAGGAATGATATTAAGTATGAAATTGCAACATTTAACAGTAATATTTATAATAATTATAATTCCAATAACAATTGTTATGTCAGAATATATTAGAAATAAAATAACAATTGAAGAAACAAGAATGTCATATGATAATAAATTGCTAAATTCTACATTTGATACCGTCAAAGCATATCAATTAAATACTGTAAATAATGTATTTGGAGATGTTGAAACAGAAAGGGTAAAAAATTTAGAAGCTGCCGCGAATACATTTTATAGTTCATTATCTTCAAATTTTAATTATACAGGATATAGATCAGAAGTAATGAAAGAATATGTACCAGCAATAGTTTTTACATTGTATGATGGTTATTATATTTATTCTCCATATACAAATACATTAACATCAGAAGAGTTAGATGATGGCACACCAAGGTTAAAATCTGAACCAGATTATAATGAGTATACTGATGGAAATAGTCAAAAATATTCTAATGTAGCCAAAGATTATGCAAATGGAAAAATATTAAGTGATTTAAAACCATATATATATTATAGTTGTAGGTATAAAAAAGTAGGTAGTTATGATATTAACATAACATATACATTAGATAATTATATAACGGTACAAGGTATTGTTGGTACAGACTATGTAAATAAAAGTGGATATTTACTAAGTGGAATAATTCAAACTGGAAAAAAATACGAATATAATGGAGTAACTTTTTCAAAAGATGATCCCAAAGAAACTCTTTCAGAATGTTTAAGTGATGGAAAAGAATATAATTATGTGAAAATAAATGGAGTAAAATACTATAAAAATTTAACTCCATCAGATCCAAAAGAAAGAATTTTTTCAATAAATAAAGATGGTAGCAGAAACTATTCTGAATGTTCATCTGGGGATGATAAAAAAAATGAAGAAATATATAGTAAATTTGATAAGGCAATTACAGAAAACATAAGTGCATTTAAATATTACGAATCTGCATATGAATTTACCAATTGGGTTGAAAATAATTTAAGTAGCATAAAGACAGAAAATGCAGTTATATACAATAATAAAGGGGAAGAAGTTGATAATACAAGAAAATCAGAAATTTTTGGTAATAATGATGAGATTTTTACAGGTGACTATGAAAATCCAAGTTCATCTTTTAATAAACATAGACAAGCTGTAATAAGAAATGTTATAGAAACAAATTTATCAACAGCAATTTCAAGTTTTTCAGCAAATGTTAATAATAATAATATAGAATTTTTAATGCCTAAACTTTCAGAAACAGATTGGGAAATTGTAGAAAATAATGTATGTTGTATATCTTTTTTGCAAGGTTTAAGTCTTGGATCTAAAAGATATAATGGATATTCTGTTGTTGCAAATACTTTAACAAAAGAGTATGTAAATGAAAATGATATATATATATTAAAAAATGATGGGACATATTGCAGAGCAAATGATGAAACACTTAATGATAGCAATATAATTAGTGATAAACCTGCAGGAATATATAAAATGGATTTTGAGTTAAGAAAAGGTTTAAAAGAAGATGGAACATATGTATATTACAATCCAAAAAAGGGGTATTCAGGTAGTTACACAAGTATAATGGGTTCATCTGGGATTGCGTCTGTAGAAAAAATAGGAATGTATGCATATATGAATGGATTAGATAGTACTAATTTTAAAAGATTAAAAGAAGTTTATTACACGGCTTTAGGAAGAGAAAGATGGTGTGCATTTAATGTTCATAATATAAATGAAGATATATCGACAGAGTATTTCTTAAAAGATTATAAACAATTAGAAACCCCATAATTTGACAAGATTGGCTAAATGGTGTATAATTATAAAGATGTTATGTTAAGAAAAGTGTAAAAATGAAAGGAGATTATGTATGGAAGAATTAAAAGCAAAATTTAAAAAAGAATTTGAGGAAATGAAGGAAAGTTTATTAGATTTAGAGGTAGATAGAGAAGAAGAATTAAAAGGTAGAGAAGAGGATTACCAAAAAAGATTGGACGAATTTAATGAAAAATATTCTGGAGAAGTATTTCCAACAGATATTCCTAAAAGAGATGAAGAACAAATAAAATTAGAAAAAGAAAAGGAAGAAATAGAAGAAGATAGAAAAGAATTAGAGACTCAAAAAAAAGAAAGGGAATTTGAATTACAAAATTTAATTAGAAATTGGCAAAAACAAATTGATGTCAAAAGAGATGAATTGGTAAAAAAAGCAGAAAAATATGAAAAACCAAAAGAAAAATTAGAAGAGGAATTAAAAAGACAAAAAGAAGGTTTAAAAGTTTGGGAAGAAAAAGGAATAAAGGATCAACTTTATAATAGACGTAAAGATGTTGTTATTCCTAAAATTGAAAAACAAATAGAAGAATTAAACAAACAAATAGAAGATGAAGGCATAAAAACTGAATGGGTTGAATTAGGAAAAATAAAATCTCAATTAAAAGATTTACCACTTCATACTAAAGATTCCATTATGGAAGAATTAAATGATATCTCTTGGTTTATGGAAGAACCAAAATTAGAACAAAAACCAGAAATAAAAAGAGGATCAAATGTATATAATTTAAATGACCTTAAAAATATGTCTAAAGGTGCAAATCCTCATCCTTTTGAAATACAGCCAGAGCAAGAACCAGTAGATGTAGGGGTGTTAAGTGATATGGTTAGACCTTATGCTTATGATTCAACTCCTGAACCAGAAGAAGCACAGGAAGTACCATTTGCATATCCAATGGGAGAAGCTACTCCTGAACCAGAAGATGTAGGGGAGTTAAGTAATATGGTTAGACCTTATGCTTATGATTCAACTCCTGAGCCAGCAGAAGATCACGAAGTAACAGAAAAAGACAAAATTCTTAATCAGGTAAGAGAAAAAATAGAGATGCTAATACCAGAATTTGATAAGCAAGGAGGGAAATCAGACTTAACTTTAGATTATTCACTTGACGCAGAAGGAGTTAATCTTAATGGTAAAAAATATACTTTTGAAGAACTAAGTGAATTTGAAGATAAAAATGAATTGGAGGAGAAAATAAAAGCTAATTTAGAACCAAAAGATGAAAAAAAATTAAGTGAGAATCTAGATGATTATATTTTTAAAGCAATGGCAAAACAATGTGAGGATAAAATAAATAAGATGATAGCAAATACAGCAAGTGCAATTAAAGATAATCCAGAGTTAAAGGATGAAATAGGACAAATGTATAAAGATGCAGCTAAAGATTTAATTAAAAATGAGTATGGAACTAAAATAAAAGCTTTAAAAGAAGGCATCGTAGATGGTAAAAAAGCAACAGATAATCATGTTAAGTTATCATATAATTTAAGACATATGTCTGTATTTAGTAGGATGGCAAGAAGATGTATTTTAGAAAAGGCGGAAATAAACAGATTAACAGAAACAGTATATAATCTTAAAGACAATGAGAATGTAACCATTAAAGTAGGACCACTTACAAAAATTAAATTTGCAATAAGGGATAAGTTAAAAGACATAAAAAGAGAAAAATTAACAGATGGATCTGAAAATAGACAAGGAATGAAAGCTAAAGTTAAAGATTCATATGATAAAGTTGTTGATAGATATACAGAAAATAGATTGTATGATGGTTCAAAATATCCTGGTGGAGCAAAAAAAGCAGAAGCAGAGGTTAAAGGAAATAAACCAGATGAATTTAGAAAAAAATTAGCTAGTGGAAAAAGAGGCACAGCAAGTAGCAAATTAGCTAGTAAAGGAAGCATAAAAAGAGAACAATCAGGAAAAGGGGAACGTTAATAAAAAAACCAAAATAAAAAGACCTATAGGTCTTTTTATTTTGGTTTTTTTTATTAATTTGATTCTTTTTTTAATTTTGTAACTACTGCATCTTCATTATTAAATAAATATTTTGAACTAGGGTTAGCTTGTACAGGGTCTGTTTCATCTGTTTCGCTATTATTAAAATTTACATTTTTAGGATTGAACCTTCTTGAATTACCTTTATTAGAGATAAAGTCATTATTTGCAATTCCATCATCAGATGTAAATCTTGAAAAGTCATAATTTTTACCCTTATGTTTTTCTTTATATTTTGCTGGTAAGAAATTGATGATACCATCACTATTTTGTGGTTTTCCGTCATCACCAATAATTTTAAATGCACATGTGTTGTCACCGAAAAACTGCATATTACCAGCTCTAACTTTATCTTTATAATCAAATTTAATTTCTGCCATTTTAGGATCCATTTTAAGCTTGCTTGTATCAAAAGTACGAGCCTTGTATTGCCATTGTTTCCATTGACCAATTTCTTTTTGCCACCATTGTAATTCATCAATAGGGGTAGCACCACCTGTAAATACCTTGTTAGCACAGTTTGAAAGAATTGTACTATTAAACTTAGCCATAGCAGAATCGTTTTTATCAAGATCTACATTTGTAATACCACTTGTACCAAACATTGATATACTTTGAGCAGATACTGTTGTACCAACACAATATTTTCTGTACATTGTAAAAATTGTTTCAGTATCTTTACACAAATAGTCTGGAAATTCATCTATATAAAGGTAATGTGGTATTCTGCTTTTTTCTGTTCCAGGTCTTCTTAATACTGCATTTTGCATTGATAATAAGAAGAATAAACCAAAAGCTGTGCTTGCAAATTTTCCAGATTGACCTCTACGAGTACATACAAATATAAATTCACCGTTTTTTAAAGCCTTATCAAAATCTACATTATTATGCCTATTACACAAAATATTTTTCATTGGTGAAGAACGAAGTAGATTTTCAAGCCTGCTTGATATATAAAAAGTATATCTTTCTATATTTTTAAGCCCTTGAGAATTTGGATAAAAGTTCTTTTCAAAAAAGGCTATAAGCATGTCATATTCTTCTGATAGTTCTTCATCTTTTTTCAATATTTCACACATTTTTGTAACTAAATTAAAATTATTTAGTAGTTTTAATAAATCTTCCATATTTGGGTATATTCCATCATGCATTTTTGGATAGATAAGTTTTAGAAGTATTGTTAGGTTTTCAAGTATTTGTACAACAATATCTTCTTGGAAATTATCTAAATCTGAAGATTTTATTCCATTTATTGTTGAAGAAATAGTAATTGCTATTTTATTTGGGTCATCATATGCAAATGGGTTTAAACCTTTAGAAGCAGATGGGTTTGCAGGGTCAATTAATGTATAAGAAATATTAAAGTTATTGCAAACATCTATCATCTTATAAATACTTTCATCATCAGGAGAAAGATAGGTTAGACCTATATTTCTATATATAATTTGTGGACTAGATGAAATTATCATTTTTTGCATAAAAGTTTTAAATATAGTTTCTTTTCCAAATGAAGGAGTTAACATATTTAAATTAAAGTTTTTATTTAAATATTCATTACTATATGGACCAGTAATTGTTGCAATTCCTGTTTTTAAGGCTGTGAAACCAAGCTCTTTAGATGCCTCGCAAAAGAAAAATTTCTTTTCTATATCTTGAGCTATCATTGGTTCGAAAATTCTTGCTGTTTTTCCTGTACCTGAACCACCACATACAAGAAGTGAGCGATATCTTGCACTTTCTCCAAATATTACTTTTTTACCTGTATAAAAATCATAAACAAAACTTATATCACACATATATGAATTATGTTTTACAGTTGGATCAGATAAGTTTATTCCTTTATAATCCCAAATTGCTTTTATCATTTCTGATGTATCATCTATACCTAGTAATATTTTATGAACAATAAATGGATAGAATGTTGTTAGAGGTATTAAAAGTGATATTGCACAAAATGCGTTTCTAACCATAGTTGGAAATTCTAATATTATATTTGCATAATTAGGTACAGATATAAATAACAACCATAAAATTGCATTTAACCATTGTGTAAACATTGATATAGATACAATATATACAGCAATTAAATATGTGTAAAATAATGTTACTTTATGTGCTCTATCATGTGTAAAACTTGAAGAACCTGAAAAGAAAAATGCAAATACTGGGCAGGCAAGAGCTAATGTATATCTAAATGGTCCCCAATAAGATGAAGAAACACCTGTAAAAATCATAAGTAACATTTCTACAACTCTATCTATACAAATATAGAAAGATATTAGTGTTAATATGTATGTAAAAAATGTATTTCTATTAACATTTAGTTTTTTCAATAATTTATCTATTAATTTCATATATTATCCCTCTTTATTTATTTTTACTCCCTTATATTATCTAACAAAATTAGGAAAATTACAAGTATTTTGCTAAAAAATGTTTATATTATTACATTCCACGTTACAATTCACAGTTCATGAAATAATTTATATTAAAATTTGATAATATATTGTTTTTTATACCTTGGTGTCGCCAATCCCCGGATGTTCCAAAATAAAAAATTAAAATTTTTTATTATTGGAACGAAAGTAGATTGCTCCAATTCGCACTCGCTTTCGCTCGTTTGGTCGCTTACGCGGTATTTCAAAACAATATAGTATCAAATTTTTTAAATCAAATATTGAGAAACTGTGAATTGTAACAAATAATTAGTAGGACTTATATAAATTTAATAAAAAGTCTTGAATAAATATTAATTTTTTAGTAAAATAAAGGAAAAGTAATGAAGTAAAAGAAGGAGCAAATTAATGAATGTAGGTTTTATATCTCTTGGTTGTAGCAAAAATTTAATAGATACAGAAGTTACAATAGGTAAATTTAAAAATCATAATTATAAAATAGTAAATAATCCAAAAGAAGCAGACATAATTGTTGTAAATACATGTGGATTTATAGAGTCTGCAAAAGAAGAAGCTATTAATACAATTTTAGAGATGGCAGAATATAAAAAGAAACGTTGCAAATTTTTAATAGCAATGGGATGTTTGGTACAAAGGTATTATGATGAACTTTTAAAAGCTCTTCCAGAAGTAGATTTATTTTTGAAGATTGAAGACTACAATAAAATGTGGGATAAAATTGAAGGGTTAATAAAACAAAATAAAAAAAGTGAAAACCTAAAAAAAGAATTTAAAATGACTGCACTTCCAATGTTTGAAGAAAAAGAATATTTATTAAGAGAAGTTGCAACAGGTAATAACTATGCATATTTAAAAATTGGAGAAGGGTGTAGCAATATGTGCACATATTGTGCTATTCCATATATTAGAGGTTTATTTGTAAGTAGAACCATGGAGTCTATTTTAAAAGAAGCAAATAAACTTGCAAAATGTGGAATTAAAGAGATTATAATAATTGCACAAGACACTACAAAATATGGAATAGACATTTATGGAAAACCTATGTTTAGTGCTCTTTTGAAAGAAATTTGTAAAATAGACGGAATTAAATGGGTAAGGTTCTTATATAGCTATCCAGAAGGAATTACAGATGAGCTTATTAAAACTGTTAAAGAAGAAGAGAAAATTTGTAAATATTTTGATATTCCAATACAACATATATCAAACAATATTTTAAAGAAAATGAATAGAAAGACAAGCAAAGAAAATATTGAAAATTTAATAGAAAAGATAAGAAAACAAATACCAGAAGTTGTATTAAGAACAAGTTTGATTGTTGGTTTTCCAGGAGAAAATGAAAAAGACTTTGAAGAGCTATATGAATTTGTTCAAAAAACAAAATTTGATAAATTGGGAGTTTTTAAATATTCAAAAGAAGAAGGAACCCCAGCAAGCAATATGCCTGATCAAATTCACTATAAAACAAAGCAAGCAAGAGAAAGAAAAATTATGAGTTTGCAAAAGGAAATTTCAAAAGAAATTTTACAAAAAAACATAAATAAGAAAATGGATGTTTTAATAGAAAACCAATCTTTTGATGGAAAGTTTTTAATCGGAAGAACAGCAAATGATGTACCAGAAGAAGATGGTGTTGTTTATATAAAAACAAATGATAAGAATATGATAAATAAATTTGTTAAATGTAAAATTACAGATGTAAGCAATTATGATTTAATTGCAGAAATTATAGACAATTAATTTTGGAAGGAGAAAAATAAAGTGGATGAAACAAAAGCAATTATAGAAGCGGTTTTATTTTCAGCTGGAAGAGAAGTATCTTTAAAAGAATTGCAACTACTTTTAGAAAAGTCTAAAGAAGAGATAGAAGAAATAATACAAAATATGAATTTAGATTATGCTAAAAGTTCAAGGGGAATTGAAATAGTAAAAGCAGATGAAAATTATCAAATTGCAAGTAAGAGCAAGTATTATGATTATATAGTAAAAATAATAGATAAAAGAAATAAACCTAAACTTTCTAATGCTGCTTTAGAAACACTTTCTATTATTGCATATAATCCTAGAATTTCAAGAGCTGAAATAGAAGCAATTCGTGGTGTAAATGTAGATGGAACTATGTATAAATTACTAGAATATGGTTTAATAAAAGAATCAGGAAAGCTTGAAATACCAGGTAGACCTATGTCTTATAGAACAACACATGAATTTTTAAAAATGTTTGGATATAATTCTTTAGATGATTTACCAGAATTGCCAAAATATAAATTAGATGAAAATCAACAAATTGTATTAGATGATTTAGTTCAAGAAGATAAAAAAGAGGCTCCATCTCCCGAGAGGGTTTAATAGTGCTTAAAAATATCAAGCAGGTTTGAAAAATAATAATAATTTTCAAACCAGATTTATATTAAGGAAAGTAGGTAATAAATTATGGGAGATAATAAAAATTTTGTAAAAGAAATTACAAATATAGATGAAGATTTTGCTAAATGGTATACAGATATTGTATTAAAAGCAGAACTTGCAGATTATACAGAAACGAAAGGATGTATAACAATAAGACCATATGGATATGCAATATGGGAAAATATACAAAAATATACAGATAAATTATTTAAAGAAACAGGTGTTAAAAATGCATCATTTCCACTTTTAATACCAGAAAGTTTGTTGGAAAAAGAAAAAGAGCATGTTGAAGGTTTTGCACCAGAAGTAGCCTGGGTTACAGAAGCTGGTGAAGAAAAGTTGGAAGAAAAATTATGTATAAGACCAACATCAGAAACTATAATTACTACAATGTATGGAAAGTGGTTAAAATCATGGAGAGATTTACCATTTGTTTATAATCAATGGTGTAATGTTTTAAGATGGGAAAAAGAAACAAGGCCATTTTTACGTTCAAGAGAATTTTTATGGCAAGAAGGTCATACAATTCATGAAACAGAAAAAGAAGCTAGAGAAAGAACTTTACAAATGTTTGAAATATATAAAAAAGTTGCAGAAGAGCTTTTAGCAATACCTGTTATTACAGGTATAAAAACCGAAACAGAAAAATTTGCAGGGGCAGAAGAAACATATACAATAGAGGCAATGACTTATGATGGAAAGGCTTTGCAATCTGCAACATCACATTATTTTGGTCAAAAGTTTACGAAACCATTTAATGTAATATTTCAAAATAGAGAAGGAAAACAAGAATACCCATACCAAACATCTTGGGGCTCATCTACAAGACTTATAGGTGGAGTTATAATGGCACATGGAGATAATAGAGGACTAAAATTACCACCAAGAGTTGCACCAATACAAGTTGTATTAGTACCAATTGCAATGCATAAAGATGGTGTAATAGAAAAAACAACTGACATTTATAATTCATTAAAAGATAAGTTTAGAATGAAAATTGATTTAAGAGATAATGTAACACCTGGGTACAAATTTAATGAATGGGAAATGAAAGGTGTTCCAATAAGAATTGAAATGGGACCAAGAGATATTGAAAATGGTGTTTGTGTGTTGGTAAGACGTGATACATCTGAAAAAATAGTAGTTAATCAAACAGAATTAGAAAATAAAATTTTAGAATTATTAGAAGAAATACAAACTAATATGTTTGAAACATGTAAAAGAAGAATGGAAGCAAAAACAACTGTAGCACATAATTTAGAAGAATTTCAAGCAAATATCAATAAAGAACAAGGATTTATAAAAGCCATGTGGTGCGGAAAAGCAGAGTGTGAGAAAAAAATAAAAGAACTTACGTCTGCAAAATCAAGATGTATTCCATTTGAACAAGAAAAGTTAGATAGCAAATGCGTATGTTGTGGAGAACAAGCAGATAAAATGGTGGTTTGGGCAAGACAATACTAAAGTTTAGAAAGGAAGAGTGTAAATGGGAAAGTTTGTACATTTGCATATACATAGTGAATTTAGCTTGTTAGATGGTGCAAATAGAATAAAAGATTTGCCCGTTAGAGCTAAAGAGTTAGGAATGGATGCAATGGCAATAACAGACCATGGAGTAATGTACGGTGCTATTGATTTTTATAAAGCATGTAAAGCAAATGGTGTAAAACCAATAATCGGATGCGAAGTATATGTAGCACCACGAACAAGATTTGACAAAGAAGCGGGAATCGACAACAAATACAATCATTTAATACTACTAGCCAAAAATAATAATGGATATAAAAATTTATCAAAACTAGTATCATTAGGATTCATAGATGGATATTACTACAAGCCAAGAATAGATAAAGAAATATTAGAAAAATACCACGAAGATCTAATTTGCTGTAGTGCTTGCTTAGCAGGAGAACTACCACAAGCCATATTGAAAAATGATATGGAAAAAGCAGAAGAAACAGCACTATGGTTTAAAAATCTATTTGGAGAAGATTATTATTTAGAAATACAAGCCAATAGTTTAAGAGAGCAAGCATTAGTTAACCAAAAACTAATAGCATTGTCACGAAAATTAAATATACCAATAGTTGCAACAAATGATGCACATTACTTAAAAAAAGAAGATTACTATAATCATGAAGTATTACTTTGCGTACAAACAGGAAAAAGAATGACAGACAGTGACAGAATGTCTTTTTCAACAAATGATTTTTATATAAAATCTCCAGAAGAAATGGAAGAATATTTTGCAAATGTACCACAAGCACTAGAAAATACAGTAAAAATAGCAGAAAAATGTAATGTAGAATTTGAATTTGGTAATACAATATTGCCAAATTATGATGTACCACCAGAATTTGAAACACATTATGATTATTTAAGAAAATTAAGCAAAGACGGAATGCAAAAGCGATATGGAGATAGCATTCCAAAAGAAATTCAAGAAAGAGAAGAATATGAATTATCTGTAATTAAAACAATGGGATATGTAGATTATTTCTTAATAGTTTGGGACTACATAAACTGGGCAAAATCACAAGGAATTCCAGTTGGTCCAGGCCGTGGATCTGGTGCCGGCTCAATAGTTGCATATGCAATTGGAATAACAGATATAGATCCAATAAAATACAGTTTAATTTTTGAAAGATTTTTAAATCCAGAAAGAATAAGTATGCCTGATTTTGATGTTGATTTTTGTTATGAAAGACGACAAGAAGTTATAGATTATGTTGCAAGAAAATATGGTCATGATCATGTTTCTCAAATTATAACATTTGGAACAATGTCTGCAAGAATGGTTATAAGAGACGTTGGAAGAGCATTAGATGTGTCATATGCTGAAACAGACAAATTGGCTAAAATGATACCAAACGAAGTTCATATTACAATAAAAAAAGCATTAGAGCAAAATAGAGAGCTAAATGACTTATATGAGAATGATGAATCAGTAAAAAAATTGTTAGATATAGCAATGGGACTAGAGGGATTACCTAGACAGGCTTCAACACATGCTTGTGGTGTTGTAATAACAAAAGATCCTGTAGATACTTATGTTCCATTATATGTCAGAGATGGGCAAATTTCGACACAATATATAATGACAACACTAGAAGAATTAGGACTTCTAAAAATGGATTTTTTAGGCTTAAGAACATTAACAGTTATACAAGACACAATAAATCTTGTAAAACAAAATAGAGGAATAGATGTTGAATTTGATAAAGATATGTCAGATCCTAAAGTATATAAATTATGGCAAGAAGGGAATACATCAGGAATATTCCAGTTTGAATCACAAGGCATGACAAACTTTATGAAAGAATTAAAACCAGATTGTTTAGAAGATTTAATAGCAGGAGTTTCATTATATAGACCTGGACCAATGGATCAAATTCCAAGATATATAAGAGGAAAACAAAATCCGGGACATAATGAATATACACATCCAAGCTTAGAACCAATATTAAATGTAACATATGGATGTATGGTATATCAGGAACAAGTAATGCAAATAGTAAGAGATTTAGCAGGATATTCATTAGGAAGAGCAGATTTGGTCCGTAGAGCTATGGGAAAAAAGAAACTTGATGTAATGGCAAAAGAAAGAGAAGTATTTATAAATGGTCAAGTAGATGAAAATGGAAATATAATTGTACCAGGCTGTGTAAGAAA
>ERZ827156.1349-NODE-1349-length-29541-cov-4.446653_pt1 | contig 29541 bp, 17 predicted proteins | sample MGYA00519919_ERZ827156 | MGnify/ENA primary metagenome ERZ827156 (study PRJEB31778, sample SAMEA3449269) | human gut metagenome | biome: human gut; feature: human-associated habitat; material: faeces | place: United Kingdom | collected 2010/2012 ...
TAGATAGGCGGAAGCAGTTCAAGCGAAGCGCCAACTGCTTCCGCCTATCGCCCCCCTGCGCCCCTGTTTTAAGGGAGGGGCCTATCTGCGTATGCAGCCGAGGACTGTTTTATCAAGTTTTTAGCTGTTTTCCTAAAAATCCAAGATGACCCGGACGTTTTGTGACGAATGCAGCGGAAACCGCACTGATAAAATAAGTAAAATCAGACTATTTAAGAAAGAGCTGACGAGCAGTAATTGCCCCAAGCGTCCATGATTTTTCGTCGTTCGGAGGCGAGCGGCGCCCGGTCGTAGGCGCCGTTAAAACCATCGTCGCGCACGTGAAGAAGGCAAAGTTCGACGGCGTCTTGGTCGAAACGGCGGTTGTTGCCGAGGAGATCGTCCTTGGCCCAGGTTCTGAAGGTCGCGCGGGCGGTGCCGTGCAGCGTAATGACACATTCTTTGCCGTCTTGCTTGGACTTGATCGGGTCGATCCAGCCGATACCGTCCCTGGTTTTGCGCGTCTCGTGCAGCCCCCGCAGGAACATGATGGGGGCGTTGACGCTCAGCGGTTCGCCTTGGATGGTTGGGAAGATGTAATCAGACTGAGTCCATCGCGGCAATTTTTTCAGAAGGTCAATGGCTGCATCCGACAAAAAGACAACCCGGTCGCGATCGAGTTCTTTCCTCTTGTCGTTTTCTAACGAGATGAGCCAAAGTTTTTTCTCAAAGTCGATCTCGCTCCATTTGGCGAAGCGAACCGCTTTCGACCGTGCGCAGGTAAGAATCGCGAACTCACAGGCGCGCGCGGATAAAGATGGGTACTCGTGCATCTCTTGAAAGAGACGTGGGATTTCTTCGACGGCGCATGCCGGATGGTTCGATGTTTTTTTGAGATGGTTGGAGAGGGGTTCAAGGAGAACGGCAAGGCCGCCTTGAGTGTCGGCGGGGTTGGTCTGGTTTTTCCGTATGCCGTTGGCGATGGCCCACTGAAATATTTTTGAGACGATGCAGCGAGTCTTGGTGGCGACGGGGTGCTTGTCACGCCAGATGTCGACGAAACATCGCGCGACATCTTTGACGGTGACGGTTTCAATTGACAGGCGGCCGATGTGCGGGAACACGTACATTTCGAGGCACCGGGTGGTGACGCGTTCCCCGGTGGCGTTTTGGCTCCAGCGATCGTGTTGAACTTGATAGCGGATCCAGTCTCGGGCAACGGTTTCAAAGGTGACTTTTTTGCGGGCGGCGGCTTGAGCGGTACGGCGTTTTAGCCGTTATTGTTGATACGCGCAGGTAAAGGCTTTGCCGCGGGCGAGGTCGGCGCGGGCGACGGCAGCGGCGGCGCGGGCATCGGCGAGGGATAGGTCGGGATAAAGGCCGAGAGAAATTTCGTGGCGACCGGTGCTGTCGGAAAATCGCAGGTAGAAGAAACCGGAGGTCTTGGAAGACTTTTTGAGGTAGAGACCGGTGATGCCGCCGACGATGAATTTACCGGCGCTGAGGCACCGGATCTGAGTTGCGGTGAGGGGTTTGGACATGAGAGCCCCTCCATTTATATAGAGAGGGACAGGAATGAAGCGGAAAGGGGCGATGTTGCCCGCGGGGGGAAGAATGGCTCCGACGCCGGCAAAACACATCCCTTGACAAGGGGGAGCCGAGGGCGAAGGAAGGGCTTTAAGGGGGGTAATTTTGAGAGAAGAACCGGGGTTGACGAGCGGTGGTGACGGACGAAAAGTGGTGGGTTGGAGTCGGGGCCGACAATTGAACTCAGCGACCCCCTCAGATAACCCCCCAATTTTTCCCAGACCTCCGTATTAGTACTGACGGGGCTTTGCGGGCGAGTTGTGTGGACAGTGTTTTGATGTAAAAAAGGAAAATCGCTGTTTTTAAAGGGAATTAAAGACATGGAGAATAGGGAATTGGTGGAGGTGGCGCCCGTCCCTATTACGCCAAAATCAATGACATCACCTGTCCACGATTCCTTAAGCTTAGCCAATTACCGATCTTGACTTCAGCAGCCGAGTGTGGTGTCTTCGCAATTTGGTGACTACGCTACGCATTGTAGTAGAAAAAATTTCTACAGGGGATTGTGCCCCCCTCATCCCCCTTATCCCCCTTTTGGTTTATTTCGGGGGATTCGGGATTTCTGGTTGACGAAGCCAAGGAAACTGAATTTTCGTCTTCGGGGAATCTGGTTGATGAACCCAGGGTTTGCAGCCTCAGAACGCTTCAACGTACGAGCAGGGAAAGGCAATTCTTTTCCCTTGACAAGGGATGAGAGGAGCCTATTCACAGGCTCCGAGCTTGGTGGACACTCATCCCTTGGCCTCGGTTCGAGACGTAGGGCTGTCAACCGGCTGTTGAAGAAGTTCAGCCTGCCTTTCAGGGGTATCCATCAACCATTTTTCCCGAATACCCAAAAAACAAAGGGTTGGTTCCGTTACCGGCTTTTCCCCATTTTTTTATGGATACTCAATCCAAATTAAGACACTCCCGAAAAATTCAGGCAAAATTCGCGCATCCCCAAGAGTACCCCCTGGCTATGTCCAAACCTCAATCCGCCCAAGGCTTCACGCTCATTGAAATCGTCATGGTGTTGGTGCTGCTCGGCATTCTTTCAGCCGTGGCGGTGCCGAAATATTTTAACCTTCAGGACGAGGCCATTGCCAAAAAATGTCAGTACAACCGAGGCGTTGTACTGACGGCTCTGATTACGCGCTTTGCGGATGCTCAGCTCACCGGAACGACAGTCAACGATCCTTGGTGGACGAAGCAAATCGACGAAACACTGAAGGAGCTCGGGGACAGCCGTTGCAGCAACGGTAAGCCGTGTGAAAAACTCTGCGAGGCCGGTGGTGCCTATACCGTTACGGCGGGTTCGCCCGATGGCACCGTAGCGGTGACGGTCACGTGTTCGGTCCACAATGGCGACGGAAGCAGTAATCCGGATCTTGACGGTTGGAAGAACGTGTCGATGGACGATCCGACGGCCTTGTTGGATTGGCTGATGGAGTTCTATACCAAAGACATTACGGGCGCCGTCGGGGATCGCGATAAAGACATTGCTTCGCTCGATAAATTTTTCTCGACCTATGGAAATGGCACTTTGAATTCTGAAGCGACCGGTACCATTTTCGATGCGCATGGCGACAACTACGGGAATTACCATTCGATGACGGATGCCGTCAGTCAAGCCTTATTGGACGCGAAGCTCATCACGAAGGATTCCATTTGGTCCTTGACGCGTACCGGCAGCTGCAGCCAGTCGAATACTTTCACGTGTGGATACACAGGAACACTGACGCTGAAGATCGCCCAGAAGAATGGCGAACTGAAGGCGGGCACGATCAACACGAAAGAATACAAGCTGGCGTTTGAGTACGAACCGAACACGGAAGGCCCTAACGGCGAAAAAGTCCTGGGGAACCTAAAAGACATCCATGTAGTAGGTGACGGCGTCCCAGGGACCGGGACGATAGCTACCGATAATGATCAGGGGAATCCGCAGAAAACCTTCTGGGTTCTCAAATAGCGGCTGGAAGTTTTTGGGGGTATTCGGGAAAAATGGTTGATGGATACCCCTGGAAAGCAGGCTGAACTTCGTCTGCATCTGGTTGACAACCCTATGCCTCAAACCGAGGCCAAAGAAAGCGCTCCAACCTGGCTCAGAGCCCGAAAACAGGCTTCTCTCTCCCCTTGACAAGGGAAAAGAATGGGTATTCGGGAAAGCTAGTTGATGACAAACGACGGAACGTCAGTCAAAAGACGAAAAACCGTCGTCACACCCTCTTGCCGAGGGAAGAAACACGGGCTGTCACCTGGTGGTTTGCATCTTGGGTGGGGGCTCCATCAACCAGATTTCCCGAAGAGTGATTTTTACCTCCCGAGTCCCCCATCAACCAGAAGTCCCGAATACCCTTATTTCGTAAGAGGGAGTGAACTTTGTCTGAAAATGTCGCGGCCTCAACACCAAGACTATTGGGGATAGGCCTGGTGTTGAGGCCGGAGGCTTTATGCCCAATAAGGAATGTATCGGTTGGATTTTGTTCCAGTGGCTTCATCTCTCATTTTCAAAAGTTTGTTTGAAACTGCATCTTTTAGTAGTCGTGATATAGCACTGGAACTTTTTTTGTCAACGCCAAACCGTTTTCTCAGAGTTGAGTTAGTGGCCCCTTGACTGCTTCCCCATAAGATGCAGGCGTGAAGATAACAGGCCCATAATTTTTGTTCTTTTGTTAATTCAAAATAATCAATATGTGAATACAAAATAACCCGTGTTGAATCTTTGTATTGAATTATTTCTGGTGACGGTAACTGATTTTGCTCACACAATGCGACAACACGATCCCATCCGGTACCTAATTCTTCGCATAATCTCATGCGTCGCATCATTTTGGCTAGGAGTTCATTCCTTGATTTTGGAGGAAGGTCAACAATTCGGTCTTTTTCAACTAAAAGTTCCCCGGGATTTGTTATTTCAATGCGATTGTCAAATATTTCACAGATAACACAGTTTCCAGAGCTTTCCAAGTCTTGGTGAATTAAAGCATTGATCAATAATTCGCGCAAAGCAATGGGTGGGTAGTGTCTGATAATTACTCGCTCGCCGGTGCCGTTTATTGGTTCGGATGATGATAACAATGCATCAATGTATTTCAATACATCAGAGATGCATACGGCATAGCCTTGTTCAAACGTTCTGCTGATGGAAATCTCATTTCTATTGTTCCCCTTGTAGCGGACGACACGCACTTCTTTCCTTGTGATGCTCGGGAAGTCATTGATGTTTTTCGCCAACAAGATAGCACCGAAGTTAGTTATCGAATAAAGTTGGTTATCTTGGTGTTTAATAATTTGATCTCGTTCAAGATGTTTTATTCGATCACTTAGCAGGCTTGGTGTTTCTATGGATAATTTATCGAAATAGGTTCGTGTGTCAATCTTATTTTCTATTTCGTCAATTTTTAAGTTTGTTAATGATTTTGTTAGTTCAAATTTTTCGTTTCGCAAGCGGTTCCATAACTGCGTCTGGAGTGACGCTTGTTCGGAAAGGCGTTTGGTGTAGCTGCCATCTCTTATAAATGCATATTTTTGAAAGGCAACAGGGTATTGAATGGCAGCTTTAATAGTTAATATAACTATGCGATGATTGTTAATGGAAGTTTCTTGGAAAATAAAGTCGGCATTGTCAGACAGCATGCCGTGCAGCCAAGAGATGAGCTCTTGATTGCCCTGAAATTTATCATAGGGAGAAAATTTTGTGCCAACAGGATTATGTGAGGCATCATCTATGCCCCATACCATATAAGCTTGCTCTCGTTGTAATAATGCGGCGCCATTGGCAAGGGCACTTATGTCTTCGCCAATCATTTTTGCGTTAGCGTTATCTTTTTTGAATTCGAGCCATTCATTTTCTTTTGGTTCTTTGATAAGGCTTCTTGCTAATGATTCAATTAGGTCAGACATGGACTTGTTTTAACAAATAAAGTTTTGAAGGCAGGGATCTTGCTCTTGCGCTACAACTTTATTTTGTTGTAGGAACCAAGAAACTTTTGAAGTCTTCATTGTACGGTGTTCAGAATTTTTCGAGAACCGAGAGTGATCGTATTCAAATGGTAGCAAGCAAATTTGAGGGTAGCGGAATCCCGTTCGTATGGGGTTTGGTGGCAGTCGGACGGTCGGGAAAAGCAGGGCAGCGCAAATGAGCGCAAGCAAATTTGAGGGAAGCGGAATCCCGTCCGCATTGGGTTTGGCGGCAGTCGGGCGACCGAGAAAGGCGGGGCAGCGCAAATGAGCGCAAGCAAATTTGAGGGAAGCGGAATCCCGTCTGTATTGGGTTCGGCGGCAGTCGGACGGCCGAGAAAGGCGGGGCAGCGCAAATGAGCGCAAGCAAATTTGAGGCAAAAGAACCGTTTCTGACCGTCCAACGGGTTCGGCCGAGGCATTCTTTGAAATAACGCCTGTGGTATTGGTACACTACTCCGAATTGACGTAAGGAAATAGAAAGAGAAAATTCCCCGATTTTTCGTAATTTCTCTTCGAGCCCGGATCTTCTGCTATGAATATCTTTGAATTTCGTGACGAACTCATCGAAAGCTATAAGGCTTTCAGTCGCAGTTTTACCAAAATTCTGTCGAAAGACATTCAAGCGAAGGTAAACGAGGAATGTAACGATCGAAAACGTTACTGGCCTGAGCCGCTGTTGCAGATTAACCCCTGCTATCAGTCACGAAAAACGGTGGCTGAGTATGTAAAAGAAGGCGTGTTGCATCCTGACTGCGCCAAGATTTTCAGTATTGACGAGAAACCGATCACCCTCTTTATGCATCAGGAGCAGGCGATCGGAATGGCGGCCTGTCGTAAATCCTATGTTGTAACGACTGGTACGGGCTCCGGTAAGTCCCTGTCCTTTTTTATTCCGATCATTGATCGAATTTTGCGGGAGAAGTCGGCGAGTCACTCGGACAAACCAAGGACAAGAGCGATTATTTTGTATCCGATGAATGCGCTTGCCAACTCGCAGAAAGAAGAGATTGAGAAGTTCCTGAAGAATTATCAGAGGGCAGTATCGCTCACGGTCGGGCGATATACGGGACAAGAAGGTAAAGAAGAACGCCAGCGCCTGCAGTCGAATCCGCCGGATATCTTGCTGACGAACTACATGATGTTGGAACTCGTGCTGATGCGGCACGATGACCGGCCGATCGTCAACAACTGCGAAGGGTTGGAATTTTTGGTTCTTGACGAACTGCATACGTACCGCGGTCGGCAAGGTGCGGACGTTGCGATGTTGGTACGGCGTTTGCGTTCGCAGTTGAAGGCAGACAAACTGATCTGTATCGGAACGTCGGCCACGATGTCTTCCGTCGGCAGTCGGGCGGAACAAAATGCGGTGGTGGCCAAGTTTGCCAGCACCATGTTCGGTACTCCGATCGATGCGAATCAGGTCATCGGGGAAACGTTGGTACGAGTGACGAATCCCCGCTTGGCCTCGTCTCAAATAAAGCCGCGCCTTACGGCTGTTGTGCGAGGATTGGCAGAAAAGGCATCTCCTCTGTCAAGGTATGAGGATTTCAAGGATCATCCGTTGGCGGTTTGGTTGGAACTCAATTTGAGTATCACGGATCAACGAACCCGGGCTATTCCTCTTTCGGTACGGGAAGTGGTCAGCCGATTGTCGAACGATGCTGCAGTGGATGAAAAGACGGCGGAATCGGCGCTGAAGAATTTTCTGGCCCAATTCGGCGGAGAGCAGTCGCTTAAAACGGATACGGGGAAAAATCCGTTTCCCTTTAAGCTGCATCAGTTCATCAGCGGGCCGGGCAAAGTTTATGTGACGCTTGCTGCACCCGGTAAACGCAATGTGACGCTTGACGGGCAAACGTACAGTTACGATCCTGAGCATCCGGAGCAGCGGTATCCCTTGTTTGAAGCGTATTTCTGTCGGAACTGCGGACAGGAATATATCCCGGTGTGGATTGAACGGCGTGACGGTGTACCGACACGGTTTTCGCCCCGAAATATTGACGAACTTTCGTCTGAGGAAGCGTCGTTTGGTTATTTGGTGCCGGCAACACCGGGGCAGGCTTGGCAGGGGGAAGATCAATCGGAAATGCCGGCTGAATGGGTTGATGACAAGAATCCTGACCGGGTCAAGTCCGTCCATCGCAAGAAACTGCCGCTCGCAGTGCAGGTTCTGCCGACCGGACAGATATCGGGAACCGGAGCTCACTTTTGGCTCCTCACCGGGAAGTTCCGCTTCTGCGTGAATTGTCTGGAAATCCACACCGCGCACGGCAAAGACAAGCATCGACTCATCGGACTTTCCGGCGAAGGGCGCAGCTCGGCGACGACGGAAATGACGATGCAGATTCTGCGGCAGCTTTATGCTGAAAAAGACGAGGCATCGCAGAAATTCCGAAAGGTTTTGGGGTTTGCGGATAATCGTCAGGATGCGGCGCTTCAGGCGGGGCATTTCAATGACTTCATCAACCAGGTGATTCTGCGCAGCGGCGTGATTTGCGTGCTTCGCCAAGCCGATGGTAAGGCCTTTACGTTGCCGGAAGTTGTGGACGGTGTCTGCCGGCTGTTTCATTTTGATGATCCGTACAATCAGTCCGCTCAGCGGGAATATCTCAACGATGCCGTTTCGGCGGAAAGCCACAGTTTCAATAATGCCAACAAGGCGCTCCGCTTTGTGTTGAGCTATCGGATTCTTCGGGATCTGCAGGATAAAGGGTTCTATAACTGTCCGAGCTTGGAACGGTTGGGGCTGATGCGCATCGGGTATGCCGATCTGAATCGAATTGTGAGTGACGATGCGGCCTTTGCGGGAGACCCGGTACTCTCAAAACTGTCGGTGAACAACCGCTCGGAGCTCTTTTCGGCATTTTTAAATGAAGTACGGCGGCGACTTTGCGTGGACAGCGTGTACTTCTCCCCGAAGGAACAGGAAAGGATGCGTGAATTGGATCACGGCGTACTGTCCGGACGGTGGAGTCTTGCTGATGAAATGCGTAATGGTGGATTTGTGGGTTGCGCCTTTGTTCTCCGAAAAGAGGACGTCAAGTCTTGGTTATTGGGGGATCCGGCTCGACTGACGGTCAATTCGCCGGTGATGAAAGTTCTGCAGAAGCTGAGTTTCTGGAAGGACGTCAAGGCGACCATTCCGGAAAAAGTGTCGTCGGATCGGGGAGCGATGTACGACTTGGTGACCCGCATGACGAGAATTTTGGTCGGTGCGGGATTGCTGCGGGAAAAACAGAATAAGGGCGGCACGTGTTATCAGCTGGATCAGAACGTGTTGACGTGGTCTTTCCCGAAAACCGAAAAAACAGGCGTCAACGAGTTTTTCCAGAAGCTCTATCTCACTATGTCCGACGTTTTGAAAACGGACGGATCAGCCTTGTTTGATTTTGAAGCCGAGGAACACACGGCCCAGGTGTCTTCAGAAGAGCGTGAAGACTTGGAAATGCGGTTTCGCGCGACACAGAAAGACGAAGAAGAATGGAAGAAGAAACACCCGTCGAAATTGTTTAAGCGGCTGCCGTTGCTTTTCTGCTCACCGACCATGGAATTGGGGATCGACATTTCCGCCCTGAACTACGTTTATATGCGGAACATCCCGCCGACGGCAGCGAATTATGTGCAGCGTGCGGGGCGTGCCGGCCGTTCGGGGCAACAGGCGATGAGCGTCAGTTACTGTACGTCGATGAGTCCGCATGATCAGTGGTTCTTCAACCATCCGGAAGATATGGTGCAGGGCGTGGTGAAGGAGCCAACGCTTGATCTTTCCAATGAGGCACTCATTAAGAACCACCTCCATTCCATCTGGATGTCGGCTGCTTGCGTTGATCTGCCGGGCACGGTGGCTCAGGCATTGGATTTGACGAAGGTTCCGGATTACCCGGTGTTGCCTGACGTACTGAAGAGCCTTCAGTCGGAAGCTATCACCAAGAAAGCTGTGGAATTGGGGAAATCTGTACTTGCACAAGTGGCTTCCGAACTCAAGGATCAGCGCTCGACGTGGTACGACAAGGACTACGTTGAACGCACGATGAACCAGTCGGCAAAGGAATTTCAGGCGGCCTTTGACGGGTGGCGCAGTCTTTACAACGCCACTCGGAAACAAATTCAGGAAGCGAACGACATTATTCTAGGGGCGGGGTACAGTAAGGACGAGCAGGCGATTGCCAATCGTCGTCATCAGGATGCTCGGCGTCAGAAGCAGAAGTTGGAACAGACGAGTTCAACGTCGACGAACAACGATTTTTACATCTATCGTTATTTGGCGAGTCAGGGCTTCCTGCCGGGATACAACTTCCCGGCATTGCCGTTGTTGGCCTGGCTTCCGGCTCCCAACGGGCAGACGGAAGAAGATACGGTGCTAGCAAGAGCCCGATTCCTTGGATTGTCGGAGTTCGGGCCTCGGAACCTCATTTATCACCGAGGACGCATCTATCGGATTGACCGTCTGAAGATCAATGCGTCGGCTGGAACGACGACGGCCGGAGCTCAGTTGCCGACGAAAGCGGTCGTGGTTTGTCCGAACTGCGGTTATGCGCACGATTTGGACGGCGACAAGATTTTCAACGTGTGTGAAAACTGCGGTACGGCTTTGTCGCCTGATGATGTTCTTCAGGGACTCTACAAGGTCAGTATGGTGGAAACGACGGAAGTCGAACACATCACGTTGGAAGACGAAAATCGCCGAAGCCAAGGGTTTGAAACGCAGACGCTCTTTCGCTTCGCGAAGTCACCGGCCGGCAAGCCTCAGACAAAGGTGATTGAGGTAAAGAACGGCGACAAGGTTACGGCGACGCTCACCTATGCCCCGGCGGCTTCGGTTTGGCGGGCTAATTTGGGTTGGAAGCACCGCAAGAACCAAAAGACGAAGGGCTTCGTGATCAATCCGATTACCGGCTACTGGCGAAATGAGGGGCCGGATGCGGAAGAGACGAAGGAAAAAGAAGACAAGGTGCAGGACAAGGGACCGGTGCAGACCATCGTGCCGTTTGTGAGCGACACCCGAAATATTCTTCTGCTGGAACCCAAAATTGAATCAGCGACGGCTTCCGTCGTCACGATGGCAACGCTTCAGGCCGCAATCAAACGAGCGATTGAGCAGGTGTATCAGGTTGAGTCGTCGGAAATCTTTGTGGAACCGATTCCCAATGCCCTGGATCGCCGCATGATTCTTATTTATGAATCCGGTGAAGGCGGCGCGGGGGTGCTTCGCAATATCGTGAAAAACCCGAATGCGGTGAAAACGATTGCCGAAGCGGCGTTAAAGCTGATGCACTATGAGAAGGACGACGGACAGAATTGGGATGCGGATCATATGGAGCAGTTTGACCGCAAGACCGACTGCGTTGCCGGTTGCTACTCGTGTTTGCTCACTTACTACAACCAGCCGGAACACGACAAGATTGACCGCCGTGATCCGGATGCATTGCGGTTTTTGGTGAGCCTGACGCAGTGCGTGGCTGATGTCGATGAATCGGCAGAAACCGAAGCAGCCGTGCAAACCGAAGGAACGACCATTGAACGATTTAAGGCCAAGGCGCTTGCGGCCGGCTTTAAAGTACCGGATCAGTGTCCGAAGACTTTTAAGCGTATGGGCCTCACGTTTGATGCGGCTTACTCGGGAGACCGCACGCTGATTTCCTTTTCACCGGTGGATGACGATGTGAAAGAAGACGTTCAAGAAATCGGGTGGAAGGTATTGGATATGAGTGACGAATCCCAATGGGAAACGACGCTGAGGCACTGTCCGGAACTTTTGGCCGACTGACGGAACCCTGAGAAAAGACAAACCATGAGCAATATTTTTCTTCCCGGTAATTTGGTTTATGCCCGTGCTCGGACTTGGGTGGTTCAGTCCGGCTCTTCGGACGAATGGCTGCGCCTGCGCCCTATCGGCGGGGCGGACGACGAGGTGACGTGTTTGGTGCCGGCTTTGGAAACGGAGCCCGTTCGCTTGGCGCAGTTTGAATTGCCGGATCCGGAAAAGGCTGGGAGCATTTCTTCAGCAGAACTGCTTTATAACGCCCTGCGCTTTCAGCTTCGCAGCGGTGCGGGACCGTTCCGATCATTCGGTTCCATTGCCGTGGAGCCCCGCTCCTATCAGTTGGTGCCGCTTTTGATGTCGATGCGGCAGAAGGTTGTGCGGTTGCTCATCGCCGACGACGTCGGTATCGGTAAAACAATTGAAGCCGGACTCATCGTGCGGGAAATGATGGATCGCGGGGAAATCAACCGGTTTGCGGTGTTGTGCCCACCGCACCTCGTGGATCAGTGGGTGACGGAACTCAGCAGTCACTTCAACATTGAAGCGAAACCTTTGACGGCCGGGACGGCGGCTCGGTTGGAAAAGTCCGTGCCGCACGGGAAAACGATCGTCGATCAGTTTCCGGTGCTCGTGGTGAGTTTGGACTACATCAAAAGCGAAAAGCATCGCGACTATTTTCAGACGATGGATATGGACTGCATCATTGTGGATGAAGCCCATACCTGCGTACAGTCCTCGCGGGCGATGCAGAAGCGGTTCGAGTTGTTGAAGCGTCTGGCGCAGAAAAAAGAGCGCCACATGATCCTTCTCACGGCAACGCCGCATTCCGGAAATGAAGAAGGGTTCTACAGTCTCTTGTCGTTATTAAACGAGGATTTCGTTCAGTTGCGGCAAAAAACTTCGCCGCGCGACCCGTTGCGATTGGAATTGGCCAAGTGCTTCGTGCAGCGCCGCCGTCAGGACATTGCCGAGTGGCGTGTGTCGGGATCGGATCGTATGACGGGGTTCCCCACGCGGATGACGACGGAATTGACGTATCAGCTCACGAACGAATGGGACGGATTCTTCGCGCACGTTCAGGACTATTGCCAGAAAATGGTGGATGCCGACGGGGCGGACAACCGATTGATTTGGTACGCCGTTCTGGCACTCTTCCGTTGCATTTCTTCTTCACCGGCCGCTGCGGAACAGGCGCTCAAAAATCGGTTGGAAGCAGCGGCAGGCGACGTGTCGGACGATTGGGTGGTCAATCCGGATCTGCAGGAATTGGATGAGGGAAGCGATTCGGACGCGGAACCGGCGCTTTGTCTTAAAGAGAACGATGAACTCCGTCGACTGCTGGATGAAGCAAAGCGCTTGGCGGGGAGCTCGAATGACCCGAAGTTGAACCTTTTGGTGCGTCATGTGAAGACGCTCCTCAAAGACGGCTTTGCCCCAGTGATTTTCTGCCGTTTCATTGCCACGGCGCAGTACGTGAAGAAAGCCCTGCAGGAGGCGTTGCCGAAGAACGTGACGGTGGACTGCGTGACCGGGGAACTGGCCCCCGAAGACCGTAAGGCTCGGGTGGAAGCGATGGGCAACGCCGAGAAACGGGTTCTCGTGGCAACGGACTGCCTCTCCGAAGGTATCAATCTGCAGCAGTACTTCACGGCGGTGGTGCATTACGACCTTGCGTGGAATCCGACGCGACACGAACAGCGTGAAGGGCGCGTCGATCGTTTCGGACAGAAGGCGAAAGAAATCCGCTGCACCATGATTTATGGTGAGAATAACCCCGTGGACGGCTTTATTTTGAAGGTCATTCTGAAAAAGAGTGAAGCCATCCATAAGCAGTTGGGGATCATCGTGCCGGTACCGAACGAGAAGGACTCGATCAACAAGGCACTGATTCAGGCGGCGCTTTTCAAGGATCGAGAGAAGAAGAAATTTATCGTCCAGCCGGAACTTTTTGCGCCGGAAGAATTTGCGGAATTGGATGCTCAGTGGACGAACGCACTCGAAAAAGCGAAACGCAACCGCACGGTTTTTGCCCAGCAGTCCATTCATCCGGAAGAGGTTTACCCCTTGTGGCAAGAACAGCAGGAAGTGTTGGGCGGGCACAGTGACCTCGTTGCCTTCAGCCGCAATGCCGTCGCCCTGATGGGATGCAAGTTAGAGCCTTTGTCCGAACGGGATCTCACGTATCGTTTCCCGCTGGCGAGTCTTAATGACGAGAGTATCAAGCAACGCTTTAAGGATGAGGGGTTCGAGAATAACGACGTCATTGATTTGGGTGAAATTCACCGTTCGGCTCCCTTTATCAATGTTCTTTCCGAAGGCGTAGTGGATCAGGCGTTGACCGGCAACGGCAAATTGATTGCCCGTTGCGCCGTGGCGGAAACGTCGGCCGTGACGTCGGTGACGCGGGTTTACCTGTTGCGTCTGCGCTATCAAATGCGTTTGGCGTACCGTAATCAGACGAGAAAGAATCTTCTCTCGGAAGAAATTGTGCCCGTGGCCATAACGGGGGTTCGGGCACCAGAATGGAAGGTCGGTGCGGAAGTCCGAACCATTTTCTCGCAGAAGATGGGCGGCAACTTCAGTGCACAGTTGGCGCAGAGCAAGATTCGGGAAGCGGTGGCCTTTATTGAGGGGCAGACGGAAAAACTCGCAGCCTTAGCACAAGAACGAGCCCGACAGCTTCTTGAGGAACATACCCGGGTAAAGGAATTTACGGCGGAAGGTTCCGTTTGTGAGGTAGCCCCCTGCCTGCCGGTCGACGTGATGGCGGCTTTTGTATTGCTTCCGACGGATGAAGAGTAAGAGAGTAACAGAGAGAAAATAACGATGAGACACGCCAACGTTTTTTCAGTTTGCTGCGACATTCAGGGAAATCTCTTTCTGCCGGATCAGATTCAGCAGGTCTTCCTGCAGAAAAACCTGCGTCAGACGTCGGAAGACTATCGGCTGTTACCGGGAATTACGCTCAAAGAAGAGTGTGCCCGAGCTTTTACGATTGCGAAGGCGTCTTGGCAACAGTTTTCAACGCTCTTTACCCGCACCGATCTCTCGTATGAAGACCGACTGCGCCGAACGAAGACCTTTGCCGAAAACATTTTGAAGGGGTGCCTGGGTTACCACGTGAACGACATCGCCGGTTTGGAAACGGACGGCCGTTTTTATCCCGTAGGCCTGACGGCGGATGAGTTGCCGGTGGCGGTGGCGGCCTACCCGATGACTTTGGACGAGGCGTGTCATGAACTTGTCGTGTCCGACGGACGCACTAAGAAATCGGCGTTTCAGTTGGTCCAGGAATTTTTGAATGCGTCCGAAGCGCATCGCTGGGGTCTTGCGTTCTCGGGCACGACCGTGCGCCTTCTGAGGGACTCAATGTCGCTTACGCGTCCGAGCTACTTGGAATTCAATCTTCAGGAAATTCTGGCGTCGGAAGACTATGCCGAATTCATGCACTTCTGGCTCGCGCTTCATGCTTCGCGCGCTGTGGTGAAAGACGGTACGAACGCTTGGGACGAATGGATCAAGGCGGGAGTGGAAGCAGGACAGCCGGCGCGGGAAGCCTTAAGCGGCAACATCATGGAAGCCCTGCAGACGTTGGGAAACGGCTTCCTGCAGCATCCGGCCAATACTTCGTTGTGGGAAGCGATTGCCGTCGGGAAACTGTCGGCCAAAGATTACACGCATGAACTGTTGCGGCTCATGTATCGGTTCCTCTTTCTTTTCTGTGTGGAAGAGCGCGGCATTCTCAACGTTGAGGACGGGACGCCTGAAAATGAATTGGCCAAACAGCGTTACCGGTTGGGGTACGCCATGCACCGGTTGCGCGACATCGCCGGTAAGCGTCGGTTCCAAAATGACAGTCATGACGTCTGGGAATCGGTTCGCATCGTATTCCGCAGTTTGGCAGCGGGGGAACCGGTGTTGGCTCTGCCGGCGTTGGGAGGCCTTTTTGCCGAAGGACAGTGCCCGCACCTGATGGCCTCGATACTTTCGAACAAAGCGTTTCTGCAGGCGATGACGTCGATGCGTTGGGCGACGATCAACGGGGTTTACGCCGCAATCGACTACAAAAATATGGGCACGGAAGAATTGGGCAGTATTTATGAAAGCTTGCTCGAACTTGTGCCCATGGTGGATTTGAAGCAGAAGACGTTTCTCTTTGTGGGGCAAAGCAATACTGACAACGAGCGCAAAAAGACGGGGAGCTATTACACGCCGGATGCGTTCGTGCAGAGTTTGGTACAGACGGCTTTGGTGCCGGTGATCCGGCAACGCCTGCAGGATCGACCGACGGAACCGGAAGCGGCTTTGCTTTCGTTGCGCGTCATTGACCCGGCTTGCGGCAGCGGGCACTTCTTACTGGCGGCGGCGCGTCGTATTGCCGAATACTTGGCGCAGGTGAGGTCGCCTGACGGCGTGGTGACGCCGCAGAGTTACCGCCGAGCACTGCGCGACGTGATTCAGCACTGCATTTATGGGGTGGACTTAAACCCCTTGGCGGTGGAACTCGCCCGCATGGCTTTGTGGCTCGAAGGTTTCGCGGAAGGAAAGCCGCTTTCCTTTTTGGATCACCACCTGATCGTCGGTAACTCGCTACTCGGGGTCTTTGACTTGAAGGAAGTCAGCGACTGGGTGCCGGACGCAGCGTATGCCACGGGGCTGACGGCGTCTTTCGGCGGTACGCGCAATAAGGTAGACGATAAGGCGGTGTGTCAGGCCCTAAAAAAAGCCAATGCATCCGACCGCCAGTCCATCAACCGCACCATGGACACGCTGCACTATTCCGAGGACTTGTTCCTGCCGAAAGACTGCACGGATCTGCTCGGGCATTTGGAAAGTATGGCGTCGGAACGGTTGTCGGATGAAAAGGCGAAGGCCGCGACCTACGCTCGTTACCGCAGTGATATGGCGGACAATCGGGTGACGGCGGTTTGCAACCTCTATATGAGCGCCTTCCTTTGTCCGAAAAACGAGATGACGCGGGCGTTGGTGCCGACGTCCGGAACCTTGTTCCGGGTGTATTCCGACGGGGATACGAATCAGGATCGTGAACAAATCAAACTTGCCAAGGAAGTGTGCCGGTCGTCTTATGTTCTGCATTGGCCGCTCATCTTTCCGCAGGTGTTTGCGGCGGGCGGCTTTGACTGTGTATTAGGGAATCCGCCTTGGGAAAAGGCTAAGGTGGAAGACAAGAAGTGGTTTGCCAACCGGTATCCCGCGATTGCGGACGCACAGACCTCTGCCAAACGGGCCAAGATGATCGAGGCGCTGAGTTACGGGCGAATGGCGACGGATTTTTTGGGCTTGGCACCGTCCGAGGAGCAGAGTGCGGCGGAAAAGGCCTTGTTTGAACATTACCAAGACGCCCGCCAGACGGCGGCTGCCGCTTCCAACTTTTGCCATCTTTCTGATGAGCCCCGCAGTCACGGGCGGTTCCCGATGACGGGGACGGGCGACACGAATCTCTACGCGTATTTTGCGGAATTGGCGACGGCGTTGGTGAAGAAAAACGGTGCCGTTGGTTTGGTGGTGCCGGCCGGCATGATTACGGACGATGCGACGAAAGCGTTTTCCCAAACCGTTTTTAACGGACGAGTGGCTTCGGCGTATCACTTCAACAACACCGAGAAGCTCTTTCCGATTGACAGCAGGTATTCCTTCGTTTTGCTGACGCTTCGCCCGTCGGAGAAAGCGGACTGCGTGTTTTATGCCACGCGTCTGGAGCACCTTGACGACAAGCGGCGACACGTGACGTTTGAGCCGGGTGATCTGAAGCGCTTTAATCCCAATACCCAAACCTGTGTGTTGGTTCGCACGGAAGCGGACGTGGAAATCTGCCGCAAGCTCTACCAGGCGGCTCCCGTATTAGTGAACGAAAACGAGCCGGACGGGAATCCGTGGGGCATCAGGACGATGTCGATGTTTCATATGTCCAACGACAGCGACCTTTTCCATACGGCGAAGGATTCGGATGACCTCGTGCCGCTCTACGAAGGGAAACTCTTTCATCAGTTTGACAACCGGTGGGCGACGTTTGATGGGGCCAAAAACAGCAAAGGGGAACCGGTTGAACGGGATGTGACGCAGGCGGAGAAGGCGGATCCGGGGTTTGCGATTACGCCGCGGTATTGGGTGAAAAAAGGGGATGTGCAGGAGCGGTACTTTGACCGTAAGACGAAACAGCGGTGGTGGAATGAGCCGTGGATGTTGGCGTTTAGGGATGTGAGTCGTTCAACAGATGAGAGAACCGTTGTATCAATGGTGCTTCCCTCATGCTACGGAGCAGGGCATACGGCACCGTTGTTATATCCGAAAGTTCCTGTTAATTTAGCTGCGTGCTTGTTGGGAAATTTGAACTCTTTTATGGTTGATTATGTGCTTCGGATTAAACAAAGTAGTGCGCATGTTAGTTTGTTTTATCTGTGGCAACTACCTGTGCTATGGCCTAGTCAATACAAAAAAGCAGATGTCGACTTTATTGTTCCTCGAGTAGCAGCGATAACGCGTAATTCCGAAGAAATTAACGCAGTTTGGCTTACGGACTATCCGGCGTATCCGTACCAAGAGCCGCATGACCGCTTAAAGATTCGTGCCGAGCTTGACGCTTACTATGCTCGCTTGTACGGTTTGACGCGCCGTGAGTTGGAGTACGTGCTGTGTCCGAAGGATGTGATGGGCGCGGACTTCCCTTCGGAAACCTTTCCTGGATTGGCTAAGAAAGAAGCGAAGCTTTACGGCGAATTTCTCACGAAGCGCCTCGTTCTTGAAGCCTACGACAAGCTCGAAGCCGGCGAGTTGGAATAGGAGGCGTCATGATCTCTCGTACGCTCGCGGAAAAGACGCTTCTCGATTTGGGAAACTTTGAGGTGGATCGGGACTACTCCGACGCCACGCGTTGGCAGTGCTTTTATGTCAACTGTCCCGAAATCACGATCGAGGTTCATTGGCCTAATGAAGCAGCTAGGGCGGATTCCATTCTGTTGAGGATCGATTTAAGGGAACTGCAGTTGGCTGTACGCGGGGAGTTTCCAACATTGTCGAGTCGGGAGTGGGAAGGTTTTAAACTCTCCGCGTTGCAAGAACTCGAACGCGTCGTGAGCCGGGTGAATGAACTCCTTCAACAGCATCCGGAGTGGTGCGCCCGGGCGGCGTCCGGGGAAGAATTTGATCCGTACGACAGTGAGTCGGAAATGTGGGAAACCGAGGAAATGCGCAGTGTCCGATTGGGACAGGCCATTTACCGGCGGGCTCTGGAACAACTCTGGGACGGTCGGTGTGCCGTGACGGGAATTGGGCTGAGGGAACTCCTGCGGGCGAGTCACGCCAAACCTTGGGCCGAATGCGAAACGGGGGCGGAACGCCTCTGCCCCTACAACGGTTTTTTGCTAGCAGTGAATTTGGATGCGCTCTTTGATAAATTCCTCATCAGTTTTGAGGATGACGGGAAGATAATTATTTCACCGGGGCTTCCTCAGCAAGACTTAGAGTCAGCCGGCATCACGGCGGATATGAAGCTGAGGTTTGTGCAGCCAAAACACCTGCCTTTCCTTCGGTGGCACCGAGCCCGGATGGCAGCCGTCCAACGAACTTTGTGGCGAGAGAGGTAAGTTATGCCCGAAACTCAGTTAAAGCTCACGCCTTATGGCAATGCGGACTTTGCGTATATCCGCGAAGAGGGACTGGCCTACGTCGACAAAACCCAGTTCATTGAGGCTTTGGAACGATGCGGTTCCAATTATCCGTTCATCGTCCGCCCGCGCCGCTTCGGAAAGACGCTTTCCACGAATATGCTCGAAGCCTATTACGACGAGGCGGCGGCTGATCAGTTTGACCGTGTTTTTGCGGGAACCTATATCGGAAGCCATAAGACGCCGCTTGCGAGTCAGTTCCGGGTTCTGCATTTGGACTTTTCCGGCATCGCTTCGCCGAATCATCAGGTTCTGGCGGCGGAGTTTCAGGAGACGGTGTTGTCGGGGGTGCGCAGTTATTTTCAGCGGTACCCGCATCCGGAACAGAATGAGGTTCTGAAAGGCACGTTCCCCAGCGCGTCCGCCTTGATCAGTCGGTTTTTCTCGCTTCTAACAGAAGAATTTCCGCGCAAGCTCTATGTCATTATTGACGAGTACGACCAGTTTGCGAACGAGGTGCTGTCGCAAGACTTGGAGCACTTCAAAGCCATGACGTCGTCGGAAGGTTTCTTGAAGAATTTCTTCACGAAACTCAAGGCGGCCACCAACCGTTTGGTGTCCCGCATCTTTATTACCGGGGTGACGTCCATTTCGCTCGACTCCATGACGTCGGGGTTCAGCATTTCGACCAACATCACGACATTTCCGGCCTTTGCCGATCTCTATGGGTTTACGGAAGCGGAGTTAAGAGAGTTGGTGCCTCAGGTGTTGGATATTTCCAAATGGGGACTCAACGTGGACGATCTCGTGGCCCGGATGCGGGAGTGGTACAACGGGTACCGCTTCAGTCCGCAAAACGAGACGACAGTCTTTAATCCGACGATGTGCCTCAGTTATCTGCTCACGTGGCAGAACCTCGGTGAAGAACCGGATACGCTCCTCGATCCCAATCTCGGACAAGATCTCAACAAGATTGAGAAAATTTTGAGTCTGGGGGACACGGCCTTTGTGCGGCAGACGGTGGAAAAAGCGCTGCGCCGCGAGCCGATTCCGTTTGCCGGGCGGTTGAAGCCTCTGAATCTCAATCAAGAGACGCAGTTGGACGGTTCATCGTTACTTTCGGCGATGTTCTATTTGGGTTTTCTCACCTATGCCGCGGGTAACAATCGCGAGTTGGTGATTCCCAATCGAGCCGTCAGCATCCAATTTTTTGAGTATTTCTTAAAGCACGTCCTGCAGACGGAGCAGTATGAGTTTGTGGCGACGGACTTTCTGGAGGCGTTGGAGGCGCTGGTTGCCGGCAATCCGGAACCGCTCTTTCGGGTGACGTGCGATCGTTTCACGGTGTCAAGCGGGTTGCATGCGTACGCGCATCTCAAGGAAAGCGATTTTCAGACGCTGCTTATCGGCGCCTTCAGTTTTACGAACGCCTATACCGTCACGAGTGAAGTGGAAGTTCGTGGGGAAGATCGGGGATTTATCGACATTCTGGCGGTTCCTGCCGCCGGCAGTCGGGCGGAGAGCGCGTATTTAGTGGAAGTGAAATACCTTGCGCCAAAACAGGCGACGGAGAAGGCGAAGGCCGAGGCGTTGGCGGAAGCCCAGGCCCAGATCGGTCGATATGAGAAGGCGGAAGCTGTGAAGAGCCTGTCGAACCTGAAACGGATTGTGGTGCTCTTCGTAGGACTGAAGTTGGAAATGTTGGAAATCTATTGACAGATGACAGAAGTTTCCTGTCAGGTGAGGTAGATGACCTCCTAAAAATGGCGAAACGTCATTCTCAGGTTCCAATGGAGTGACTGACGTAAAAATTCAACCATTTTTAGCAGGATGAGGCCCCGATTGCCGTTGCGGAAACGTATTCGGTAATCGGGGATTTTTTGTGTTTGATATTAAGACTGTCATCCAAAATAAAGTGGGGGAGAGAGCTCAGCCCAACCTCGGCGATTTGCCGAGACTGAACGGCACCAGGTCAAGACGATGTGGTAGTGCAGTAGTAAAAAGGATATTGCTTCTTTGAAATAGAAATGCTGATAGCGAAAAAATAACGCAATATTATCAATATATTACTAATAAACATTGTCATTAATTGACAATTGAAGCTCGAAGAGATGCTCCTTGAAGTTAGGTTCAGGGAGCAATTTTTTTATGAGGCCTCCCAATTTGCAGGTGGACGGGGACGAACGGGGGACAGTGGGGTTTTCTGAGGAATTGTAGGGGCTTCTTGAAGACTTGAATTTTGTGAACATTGCTGAAATTAAACAATAAAAGATGAAGTTGTTTTAGTCATGGATTTGCTGAGCAGAATCTGCTTGGAAAATGGGGAAGTGGGACTTGACGAGCTGGTACTGTATCGCTAAACGATTGAATTTAGACAACATCGCGAAAACGCCGACGCCCGGCGCAGTTTGTAATTTTTTGCGATCGTACAGTGGTATGGCCGGAGCGAGGTTGTGATTTCTGAGGCGAAAAGCCCAAGATCGAGCCGGAGGGCGCTTGACGAAGTCTCTACAGTGTTCTTGAGGTGCGAAGAGAGACTGTGAGTGAAGGGGGGGGGCAGAAATCGTCGTATTGGGAGCGGTAGAAAACGAGGAGTTGAGTTGAGCGTAAGCATTGAGGTAATGGTTGAAGGATTTCGATTATTTTTGTCTTACGTTTGTTGTTGATTTGTTTAACTAAGGAAATTATTTTTTTCTAAAAATTTTATTTTGAGGGGTATATGAATTATCTTAGATTAAAGCAGTTGCAGAATAAAATAAACATATCGAAATCTAAAATTTATGCAGATATGAAAAATAAGAAATTCCCTATCAATATTAAATTAGGAAGAATGTCGCTGTGGGTCGAAGAAGAAATTGATGAATATATCAAATTTGTTTCGTGCGGTAATAAGACGGAGGTTGAAGTTAAAGAATTTGTTGAATATTTAATGAGTAAAAGGAATTAGGAATTAATTATGATAGGTGAGTATATTACAAAACCTAAAATTCATCCAGTGTTCGAGCGATTGAACCTAATGTGTATGAATCCAGTAATTAGCGGTAACGTTATTCGTTTTGATTGTCCTGGTATATCGTCCGAAAATAAGCATTCAGCTTTATTTAGAATTGGGAAAAATGATACGGATGAAGGTGAATTCTTTTGCCCGATTTGTGGAGATTTAACAAATATTAAGATTATGGATCGTATTGGATTGACTAGGTGTGATCTAAGACATTGTGCTCGTGTACAGATTGACGATACAAATCAGCATCAAATTTCTGACGCGATTTCGGAAGCTTTAAGATCAACTAAATTGATTTTTAGATTTGGTGAAAAATTAGTAAAAGTTAGGAAGGAAGATAAAGTTTTTGTTGTGTTGAATGCTGACGATTGTCTTGATATGGTGAGTAGGATTTTAATATTTACTGATGACAAGGGTCATATTAAAAAGATGAAAAAAATATGGGTAAATAATTTCTTGTATAAAAGTGAGCATAAAGAGTTCGAAGCTGTAATAGGAGTGTTGTCTCATCCTGTCATTGATAAACAAGGGGTGATTGAGTTTTGTTTGGGGTATGATAAAAATAATCAGACGTTTAATGTGTATGATATAAACAAATTTAATAAAGTTGAGTTTAATGGGTTAACTAAGTCTGATGCTATCCAATCTGATGAAAGATTAGATAAATTATTAAGTAAAATCCCTGTAAAGAGTAAAAATGATTTGGCTGCAATAAAGTGTGCTATGTCGACAGCAGTGATGCGGGTTTTGTTTGATCTGGCACCTGAAATAGGTTTAACGGGCAATGTTTTTAGTGAGACTAAGTCAAATTTAAGTCAGATTTTTTCGTTATTGATGCGTGGAAGAAGTGTTAGGAAAATTTATTGCAGTGAAAATGTTTTGGAAAATATTAAATTAATTACTTCAAGGTTATCGATTGGGGAAATGTGTATTTGTCATGATGGAGGGTTTTGGCGATCTAGAAATGATGCTATATTGAAAACACTTATAAATACTGGTGGATATGAATTAAATGGTCTTGGTTTTGTAAAGAACAAAGCATTGCTTATATGTGAAGAGGAAGATTGTGTGGTAACAGAAAATCAAGCTTTGTTATCTATTATGATAAATTTATCTGAGGATAAAATAAAAGAGGAAACGGATGATAAGCTTGCGCGGCTTGTAAATTATATTAATGAACATTTGGAAGAAGTTGTTTCGGATGTGATTGTGGTTACGGCAGCATATATTCAAAATGATTGTCCTATAGTGGATAAGGAAACTCTTTATCCATTTCACGAATGGAATAAGTATTGTCGACTCCCATGGGTTTGGATCTCGGGGGATGAGCCAGTCCCTCAATTGGTTAGAGTAAGAAATTTAAAAAGTAAAAATGCAGATGCAGTGAAAAAATTTTGTAAAATTTTATGTGAATTATTTGGTGGTAGAGGGATTAAATCGCGCGAAATTATTGAATTTATGAACACGGAAAGGTTCTCTGATGGTGCTCAGTATTTGTTGAATTACTTCAATTTAATGCGAGTTGATTTGAGTTCGGAGTGTATTGGAAAACATTTGGCGCTACTGAAGAAATCGGTTATTCCTGGATATGATGTGTCTGTGGGAAGAGAAGATAATACAAACGTATATTTTATCAGTGAAAGTTCAAAATGAATAATAAATTAGAAAATGGCTTTATTCCTGATGTTGTTAAATGTGGGTCTGAATTTGAGCGTCAGGTTTTGACGATTGATCGATATTTAAGAGAAGATCCGAGGTATGAAATTGTTCAGTATTATCCGGTTTTCGATGCAATGGATTTGAATTTTGGATTTTGTAGCTTAATCCCTGCTGTAATCGAACCAATTTCAGAAGAGTCGAAAAGAGAGAAGTGCGTAAGTTTCTTTGAGGCAATGCGTAAAACGACGATGAAGACTCCGTTCAATCAAAAAATTGATACTGTTGATGTGCTTGTGGATAATTTGACGTCATTTTATGTTAGAGAATTGGTTAAAGCAATAAAGATAAATGCTGTAGCGGCTGCGGTTGTTTTTGGTCTAGATATGGCTTTGACTAAAAGTTTGTCTGAATTAAATATTGATGAAAGATATTTGCCGGTTATCTTTAAATTGCATTATAGGATTATTTTTAAATTTAGAAATGAGAGAAAGTTAACTCGTGGATCTGGAAAGGTGGATGCAATTGTTTTGGAGTTGATAAATTCAACAATGAAAAGAAAATTTAAAGATGTTAGAGAAAAACTTTGCGAAAAACTGTTAGGAGTAAACAAACTTGATATTGCATGTAATTTTCTGTTGAATGTAAGATGCTTTAATGTTGAGTTCTTGGTGGAAGAAATGACTAAATTGAATATTTCGCCATTTTGTGCAAAAAATTTATTAAGTTTATATGGAAATTCATTTGGAAATTATTGTAAAAGTCTCATGAGACAAAAGTATAGTAAGATTAAACGACATAAAGAGTATGTAATTCGTAATTCAAAAACAAGGAATAATTTAAAGAAATATTGCCAGATATTAATATTAAGAACGTTAATTGGTAGATATAACGTTGAAGATGTAATTATTGTGTTCCTGACTTCGGCAATAATGTCGTTGAATATTTGTCATGTAAATGAAGAATTGTGGGGGGATATGATAGCTTTTCTTGAAAAACAAATGCATTCATTGCTTGTGGAGCGAGTATCTGAGTCTTGATATGAGTTATTGCGGAGAGGTCAATGATCTCTCCGCAATAGATAATTTTTTCGGAGAGCAAGTGATGTCGGACATTAGGTGGTATAGATTAATTGGGGCTGATTGTAAAAATCTTCGGTTTGAGTTGTCGGAAAGGGATCTCGAAAAGGGGCTTATTGACCAGGTAAAAACGATAAATGAAGCGATTGAGATATCGCGTCAGATTCTGTTTGTTGCAGGGTTGAAGGCGACAGATGGTTATTTGATCATGTCAAAAGAAAATGCATTTACCAAAGAGGAGACGTTGATTAATCCGAGAGTGAGGATTGATCAACGATATAAAACTCCAAGTTTTTATTGGGAACGAACCGTTCGTCATATGGTTCCTGTTTCAGTTGCCAAAAAATCTACCAAAACAAAAAATTATGAAACTTATGTGCCAATAAACGGGTCGAAAATCAAACGAAAGGTAAGAGTGTATCTTTCGTCTGAGCATATTCCAATTAATAAGAAAAATTTAATGACATCTATGTCAAATTTTGAAAAAGAGCCTGTATGGGTGAGAACGGCCGCCCAGTTGATAGAGCCGAAGTTGAGTAAACTGAGGAAATTAAACAAAGATTTAAGTAACATAAATAAACAAGTTTTATTATTATTGAAGAATATTGAGATGATGAGGATATAGTGTTTTTCGATATAAAACAGTTTTTTGAGAATATGAAAAATAGTGAGGAATTGACATATGAAGATATTCCGCGACATTCAAAGACGGAACTTTTAAATAGCTCGTACCCACAGCAAATTGTTTCGACAGTCCCGATTAGAACTTTGGAATATTTTGTAAATCGATATGCTGATGAGCTGCGTTCTTATTTAGATCACCTGCCGTTGGCTAAAGAGGATTTAAATAAATTGATAATGCCGGTAATTTATAAATTGTTTTCTTATGGGAATTTATTGCCGGCTTCTGAAAATCATCACCATTCTGGTTTGGGAGGATTGGTGGTTCATTCTCTACAGTGTGCTGCGGCTTGTGTTTCTTTGGCCGAAAATAAGACTTTTTATACAGCGACAACACAGCTAATTGATCATAATAATAAGATGCGTTGGATTGTAGCAGCTGGTATTATGGGATTGTTGCATGATATTGGAAAGTTGTTTGATATAAGGGTTTTCGCGGCAAATGGTTCGGTGTGGAATCCTAATAGCCAGTCGTTATTAGAGTGGGGGAAATATCAAAGGTGTGATCAATGCTTTGTTGCGTGGAATTCTAAGAGGATTAATAAACAACATGAATTGCGATCGGTGAGATTGGGTTATTTTATCTTTTTAAATAAAGATCTTGTTTTATATTTGTCCGAATATACAAATGATGATATTTTAGGCGCAATTGACGATGCGATTGTTCGGCAAACCGGTCCTTTTGCGGATTTGCTTAGACAAGCAGAGGCGTGCTCTATTCAGCAAGATGCTGTGGATCGTCGACATTTGGGACTTCAGTATCTTCAGGTAGCGTCTCCTGTCTTCGCTATCTTGATTATGACAATAAAACAATTGTTAGCGACCGGTGTTTGGACTGTGAATCAATTAGATTCGCATATTTTCAGAACGACTAAAGGAGTTTTTCTTAGGTTTTCTGATAATATGATTCGTGATTTATATCAAACCGTAAAAGAACAAGGGACGGTTCTGATTCCCAGTACGAGAGACGGTTTGATTCAGGTGATGTCTGATGCTGATTTATTGGAACCAACAAGTCAAAGTGATTTATCGACAGATAAATGGATTTGGGCGTTTCGACTGTCTACCCTGCATAACTACAAAGTGGAAAATTCAGTCAAGTTAATAGATCCCAGTCTTATATTCACGCAGGAAATGACAGAGATAGCTCCGATTCCAGTGGAATTGGATACGCTGACAACAATACTACCTAAGGATTGTTGTTTCCTGGCTCCGATGTTGACGACCGATCAATCTGAAAAGATGAAATCAGACTCGGAGAGAATGGTGAAGACAAAAATGAAACAGGTTGACCTGATGGAACTATCTGAGTCTGAAGTAACCGCAGAACGAACCGTTCCTTTTTCAGCGGAGGAAGCGCAAATATTTGTTGACCGTCTTTTAGTGACGATTATCCATCAGGCTCAGTTGGGAAAGGGGTTTCTTCTTCAACCGATGAAGGTGGTAGGGGTAGATGGTCAAGCATTCAGCACAATTCCCCTCGAGGCAGCATTAAAAAAGTGCAGTTTTGACAAAAAAACGTCGGAATTGCTATTCCGTCTCTCATCGTTAGCAGATAAAGTGAACATTGATTTCAAAAATCATTTCTTCGTTATGAGGAGACAAAATCAATGTTTGAAAAAGATAAAATCAGCGGAAGCAACTTGACGCTGGGGGTTAATTACGCAGCTCGTGAGGCTGGTACGTTTTTTGTTGGGGCAATTGGCTATACCCTGGCAGCGGTGTCGATTCCGCAGATTCCGACGGCACTGGCGGTTACCGCTGCGTGTTTGGCGTTGGGGGGCATAAGCCGTCTTCGGCCCGCAATGCGCCAGATGCGGTTTGAGGCTCGGTTGATCGGAGATCGTCGTCCCTTCTGTCTGCATTCAGAATTGGAAAAAATCTGTCGTAACGAATCTACGACCGGGCGTTGGATAGGTTTTGGTTTCCTGTGGGGAGCTGCTCAATGTCAAAACGTGCAGGAGTTGCTTCGAACGGACTGGAAGGACGATTATCACCATAGTTTGGTTCGGGCGGCAGGCCGTCGATATTTGAAGAAACATTGGACAGAGTGTTTGATGCATCCTTTCAGGACGGGGGCTCATCTGCGGGTTCAGTCTCGGTTGGTTGCCATTCAGCCGGGATTCCGTTGGATGCAGGCGTTGGGGGATGAGGAGCGGAAAATCCTGAGTTTCAAAGAATTAGCAGGGCACATGGCTGTTTTTGGAACAACAGGGTCGGGAAAGTCTCGTTTTCTGGAAATTCAGATTGCTCAGGCCATTCTTGAAGGACACTGTGTAATTGTTGTGGATCCGAAAGGCGATAAAAGTTTGGAAGTGACGATGCGAAAGTTTTGTCACTTGGCTGGACGCGATCAGGATTTTTTGTTCTTTCATGTGGCTCATCCTGAAGAGTCCGTCAACCTCAATTTGTTGGCTAACTTTAAACCGGGACAGCCCGACGAGGTAGCCTCTCGGATTGCCGACACACTGCCGGGACAAGGTGGCGAAGGGCAAGTGTTTGTGGATATGGGGAGAGGTTACCTGCGGACGATTTGCGATGGATTGGCCTATATGAATAAGAAACCTACGTTTCGGTTGCTTTATTTCTATTTCAGCCATCGACAACTTTTGGCTGTTGACAGTTTGGTGGCGTATCTCAAGTCCCGGAAGCTTGAAACCGAGGTTGAAAAGATTTTGATATTAGCAAAAACGGTGGAGGATCGGCTCGATAACTTACGTGCGCTCTATATGACGATGAAAGAAAAACCGTCGGAGATGGAGGGAATTTTAGGATTAGCTGATTTTGATGATGTGCAGTTTAAGAAAGTAACGCAGTCAGTGTGGCTGACTTTAGCAGGCTTAACACGAGGGCGACTTGGGCAAAAGTTATCTCCTGAAGAGGTACCGGATGGTATGCCGGCAATGTTTTTCGATTCTCGAAAAATTATGGAACGGCACGGTGTGCTTTACGCAGGGCTTGACGCTATGGCGGATGCCGGTTTGGCCCGCAGTCTGGGATCCATGTTGTTGTCTGACCTGACGGCTGCTGCCGGTGCACGGTACGACTTTGAAGCGGCCTCGGCTCCGGTCGCGTTGTTTGTTGATGAAGCGGCGGAAATGATGTGCGAACCTTTTACGCAGCTCCTGAATAAAAGTCGCGGCGCGAAGTTCTGCATCACGCTGGCAGCGCAGACCGTGTCGGATTTCATCGCGAAAGCCAAAAATCCGGCAGAAGCCCGGCGGATTCTCGCCAACGTCAACAATCTCGTGGCGCTGCGTTGTACGGATGAAGAAACGCAGAAGTTTGTGCTGCAGCGAGTGTTGAAGGCGCGGACGCAGACGACGATGAGGACTCACGGCGTATCGGCCGGGGCAGATCAGTTGCTGGCCGTCAACGGTACGAGCAGTGAGCGCCTTGTAGAAGAAGAGGTGGACTTGATTCCGCCGGCGTTGCTCGGAGCGCTGCCCAATGGTGAGTACTTTGGTGTGTTTTCCGGCGGCCATGTGATCAAAGGGCGGGTACCGGTATTGGTTGAATCGGCGGCAGACTTCAAGGAGGATTAATCATGAAGACGAAACAGACATCGGATTTCGGGGTGTTCCTTACAAATCTCTTTCTTACTGGTTTCCTGATGTTGGCGATTGTAGGAGCGGCGGTGGCTCCGTCGGATGCTCCGCTTTCCCTTTATGAGACGGAAGCAAAACAGGCGGTACAGCTTTTTGGCGAATGGCCGATGAAGACCGCGCTGATGCTGCAGGACGACGTGGAACAAACCAAAGAAGAATTTCAGGCTTCACTGCCGCAGGACGAGGGCTTCGGCAGTGTAGTTTCGGAGTGGCTTTTCGGACGGGCGGAATTCGTGAGTAACGCTGTTTTGGTTTGGCTTCAGCGTAGTTGTGTGCTGGTCTTGTGTCTGGCGCTCTTTTTACCGGCCGCCGGGATAGCGCTTTATTGCGGACACCTGCGCCGGGAAGCGTCCAAACAGCAGTTTTCGTTTGCGTCGCCCTACAGAATGCGGACGCGGTGGATGATCTTTCGTCTGTTGGTATTGACGATGGTGGCGTTGCTCTTTTTCCCGACGTCAGTGTTCATGCCGCTCTTTCCGACGTTGATCGGGGGATTGGCGCTGTATTCCGGGGCCTTGGTGAGCGGACTGCAAAAAGAAATCTGACCCGGCGTAAACACCGATAAAAACAACCCCGTCGTTTTCCAAGAATCGGCGGGGTATCTTGTTGGCGGAAA
>ERZ827156.1356-NODE-1356-length-29435-cov-5.168448_pt1 | contig 29435 bp, 33 predicted proteins | sample MGYA00519919_ERZ827156 | MGnify/ENA primary metagenome ERZ827156 (study PRJEB31778, sample SAMEA3449269) | human gut metagenome | biome: human gut; feature: human-associated habitat; material: faeces | place: United Kingdom | collected 2010/2012 ...
CCACGAAGATATATTTAAATGCGCTAACTCCAGACTAGGATGGTACAGGAGAAGTACTGGGAATATTGTAAATTTTCTTCTTTCTCCTACTGTTCTAGGCATAAAGAAAGGAGATAGACCAGGTTTGGTCAATCCCCTTATTTATTATTTTGAGATTTTGTGATTCGTTTTAGATTCGATATAAATGTAGAGCCGTATACGAGACCCGTACGTACGGTTCAATGGGAGGGGCAATAATCCTTGTATTATTCCTCTACCCTATTAGTTAAAAATCGTTGTGAAATGTGCAATATTGTAAGATAAATGCAAAAATAAGCAAAATAAGTTGTTTTTAGTAAAAAATAAAAGTATTATTGTGGTGGAGGGGTTGTTATGTTAATTCAATTTTCAGTAACAAATTTTCTGTCTTTTAGAGATGAAACAGTTTTAAGTTTAAGCACGAATAAAGATAATTCTCATAGTGAAAATTTATTGTCTTATAAAAATGAACGTATTTTACCAAGTGTTGCTATATATGGTGCAAATGCTGCGGGTAAATCGAATTTACATAAAGCGCTAACTGCGGCTATTATTATGATTCGTAATTCGAATAATTTACAAGTAAATCAACCTTTAATGGTGACACCGTTTTTATTGGATAGTAAGAGTCGATTTGATAAAACTAAGTTTGATTTTATCTATACATATAATGATGTGAAATATGAGTATGGTTTTGTTTTGGATTCAAATAATGTATGGGAAGAGTATTTATATGAATACAAGAGTTCTAAACCATCTTTGATTTTTGAGAGAAGTGAAATTAATAAATATAAATTTACAACTAAAACAAAATCACAACTATCTCAAATCGTAGATAAAAATACTTCAAATAAATTATTTCTTGCGACTGCAACAAGTTGGAATAGTGATTTAACTCGAGATGCATATATGTGGTTTGCAACTATGATTGATACATATGATTCTCAAAATCTAGAAGATTTAATGTATACAGAATTTGATAGACATCAAAATAATAATGATAGTTCATTAAATACATTTATGTTGCATTTACTACAAAAAGCAGATATTAATATTTCAAATTTTAATTATGAAAGTATAAAACGTGAAGTGAATCAATTACCATTTGAATTGCCACCAGAACTACAAGGGTTAATGAATCCAATTCCGTCTGCAAAGAAAGTCTTAGAACAGCGTAGAATCGTTACGTCTCATCAGGTTGTAGAAAATGGAGAGAAAAAGGAATATCCTTTGAACTATTTTGATGAATCAAATGGTACAAAGAGATTGTTTACTTATGGTCCGGTTTTAAAGAATGCATTAGAAAATGGCAGAACAATCATTATAGATGAAATTGATAACGCTCTACATCCTGCAATGACTAAATCATTGATTGAAATGTTTCAAAATCCAAATATTAATAAAAATAATGCACAATTAATTTTTAATACTCATGAAATTAGTTTGTTAGATTTAAATTTATTTAGACGTGATCAAATTTATTTTGTTGAAAAAAATAATAAAACTGGCGTTTCTGATTTATATTCACTGGATGAATTCTCACCTAGAAAATCTGAAAACATTCAAAAAGGGTATTTGCAAGGAAGATATGGTGCCATGCCATTTGTAAATTTGGAGGATATTGAATGGTAAAAAGAGTAGGGCAAAAGAAAAGGGGAAAATATTCTAGAAAGCCTAAAAAAATCATTTTAATCGGAACGGAAGGAAGTAATCAAACAGAAAAAAATTATTTTACTACTTTTAATCAAACTCAAAGTGAATACAAAATTAATGTTGCTAAAGGAAACAATACCGATCCCGAAGGTGTTATTCGCGACTTGTTAAAAACAGCTAAACAAGAAGAATTAGATTTAAAACAAGGAGACATCTTAGCATGTTTTATTGATGTAGATTTCAAACAGGGTAGGGAAAAAGAATTAAGAGCAGCCATTAAATTGGCCAGACAAAATAATGTTTCTCTTTATTTGTCAAATCCATGTTTTGAAGTCTGGTATCTTCTTCATTTTAGATACAGTACTAAACCATATTGTTCGAATGATGAAGCTATTAGAGATTTAAATTCCTATATTTCAGATTATTCAAAAAGTAAAGATGTTTTTGAACTGATTGTAGGAAATTCAAAACAAGCGATTGAAAATTCAAAAAAGTTGGAAGATTATCATCAAAGTAATGGAACGATTGATCGGATTAAGAAAATTCCATATACAGATGTATATAAAATAGTTGAAATGCTTTTAAATACTGAGCAATAATTGGTATATATAAAATCTGAGCTATTCTTTATTTTCTTAAGTTTTTCTTAAGTGGTTGAGTTAAGAAGGTATTCATCTTATAATTCAATTAATCGAGAGGAAGATTGAATATGTTTTGTAAAAATTGTGGGCACGAAATAAGTGATGATTCTAAGTTTTGTTCAAACTGTGGAACAAAGGTAGAAGTAGAAGAAGATATTGTTGTACCTGTTGCAGTCGTGGATAAGATTGAAGAAGAAGTTAATGAATCTGAAGTTGAAACAAATAAAGAAGAATCAGTAAATGAGAATGAATCAACTACATCAGTCAAAGAATGGTACTACGTATCTAATAATGACTCTAAAGGATCATTTAATATAGAAGAGATGAAGGCTAAGATTACTTCTGGTGAAATCAATGGCAGTACTCTAGTATGGAAGGCAAGTATGAAAGACTGGGAAAGACTAGAGAATACAGAATTAAATGAATTTATTTCTACATCATCTTCAAATGATTGGTATTATGTAGAGAATAATGATTCTAAAGGTCCTTTTAGTGAATCTGACATGAAAGGATTTATTGATAGTGGTGTATTAACTGGAAATAGTTTTGTATGGAAAACAGGCATGCAAGATTGGCAAAGATTAAAGAATACCGAGCTTGCAGGTAACGAAACAGTGCATGTAGAACCAAGTTTTTCATTTACTACTGGAGTTGTAAAAGAAAAGAGTATTGGACTATGCGTAGTATTAAGTCTAGTTACTTGTGGCATTTATAGTATTTATTGGCTATATACAATCGCACATGACTTAAATGATCTATGTGAAAGTCAAAATCAAGAAAAAGGTGCTGAACCAGGACTTGTTGTTGTATTAAGTATTGTGACATGTGGAATCTACTTATTATACTACCTATGGAAGGCTGGTAAGATGGTATCGAGTCTTACAAGAAGTAATGGACATCATCCAAGTGATGATAGTATTGTATTAATGGTATTATCTATACTTCAATTATCATTAGTATCCTATTGCATCCTACAGAGTCATATTAATGGTTTCGCAAAAGACTAAATATTTAGGAATAGTTCTCATACTATTCCTTCTTTTATTATTCTATAAATGCCCCTTTCAATTCATAACAGGATTGCCATGCCCAGGATGCAACATGAAAACAAGCCTGTATTATCTTCTGAAAGGAAATATTCAATTATCTTTGTATTATCATGCCCTATTAATACCAACACTAATTTGTGGCATTCTATGCTTGTTAAAACCAGAGAAAAGAAAAATGATATTAATTCTATGGTGTACACTCATGATTGTGTATTACATTTATCGAATGATTCTTTATTTTCCAAATAGTCCAATGATTTATTCAAAAAATAATTTAATTTATTTACTATTTAGACACGCATAATGTCAATTAATGATGTAACTTGAAATTATAAAGGAGGACATACTTATGTCAAACACTTATTTCACAGTTACAGGATTACATCATTATTATGGAGATTCATTTCTAGAAAAAGAAATAATCGTTTATTTAAAGAAAGAAAAAGATAATGAATATGATAAAGAAGCCATTAGTGTAAACCTTCCAGGTCTAGGAAAGATTGGTTATGTAGCTAATAGTCCTTATACAGTACTAGGAGAAAGTTATAGTGCAGGAAGATTGTATGATAAGATCAGTGAAGAAGCGAGTGGTAAGGTTAAATTCATATTAGACAAAGGAGTCATTTGTGAGCTTATTGAATAAAAGTTTTGTATTCTTATTCTGCTTATTATGTGGATGCAGTAAGCATGTCGTTACCACAAATGGAACGATAGATAAAACGATTCAGGATGAAATTATTTCTGAATATAATGCATTGCCAGATTCATTAAAGAGTGAATGTAAATCTGTAATATTGTGTGATCCAGATCGTTTTGAATATAGTGAACAAGAAATAGTGGATGGTAGTTATACAAAGAATAGTATTACTCTACTAGTGGATAGTCGTACTAAATCTATAAAGGATTATAAGAGTGTCATGATTCATGAAATTGGGCATGTGATAGATTTGAAATATAAGTATTCATCGACTGAAGAGTTTAAACAACTCTATGAAGAAAATAAGATTGGATATTATGATTTGGGTATACACAATACGAATGAATTCTTTTGTGAAGCTTTGAGTTTGTATTATACAAATCCGAATGAATTAAAGAATTGGAACGGGGATGTATATCAATATATTCAAAGACTAAGATAGTGAAAGAAAGTTTTATAGAAAGGAGAAACAATGATTGCAGATTATTTGTTAGAGGAATTATTAAATCTTGGTGTTGGAGTAGCGAAAAGCAAAATAAACAAAAAGATTGATGAGCAAAGATTAAAAAAGGATCTTGAAGAGTTTATTATATCCGAAAAGAAATATTTTGATTTAAGTTCAATTGACGAAGAATTTGATTTTGAAGGATTACTTAACTATGTGGTAAATAATTTGATTGAAGATACAAAGACAAGTGTGTTTTCAAAATCGAGAAAAGAAAGAGAAAAAGCACATCAAACAATCATAAATAAAGGGTTACAATTTTCTCAAGCTGATACAGAAGAATCAAAGGACAAAGTGAATAAGTTAATCACAAATTGTATTAATATCATAAGAAATTTCTACAAAAAACAAATAACCATTAAAGAATATCTTTTGTGTTCTGAAACTTTGGATGATGGCATAGAGAATATTACAGATAAAATAGATGAATCGAGGGAATTGGTTTTATCTTCGCAAAAAGAATTGGCTGAGTATTCATCGGATAATTTTGTTCGATTAGTAAATAATAATCAGTTAAATTTAGCTGAAACAAAAATTAATAATTTGTTTAATATCATGTCCACACAACATAAATTATATCCGGAATATGGATATTCTATGAATCAAGGAAAATTGATGAGTGTACCTTTACAGGAAAACTCGATTAAAAAATATCCGCCTATAATGGATATAAAAGCAGATTTACAAATTGGGGAATATATAAATTATTTTAATGGTTTTGATCCACTAGATTTCTCATATAGACATCAATTAGATATGATCATTCAGGTTAAGGATGCTAGAAAATTATTGGGTTCTATCGAAGATCCGTGCCAATCTGAAGCGGAAAGAATGATAGGCGAAAACTTGGTGCTAAAACATAAAGAATTTCCACCAGCTTTTCCGTGTTCTATTAAAGTTGGCGGTAAAACATATTTTGAATATGTATTATTGAGAACAAAAGAAATTTTAGATGATGGAACATATATCGTCACAAATGATGAACAAGGTCATGCAAAAGTTAATTTTGAATTTAGATTTAAGGTGGAAGGCGAAACGCTTTTTAACTTTACATTTCACACTAAAAATCTAAATAGTAAAGAACATTTAAATTATTCAAGATTTTTAAAAGATATTGTGATGAAAAAAGAATTTTTAATATATTCTTTAAAACGTCAAATAGAAATAGTTAGAGCACAAGGATATCAGGAAGTAGATTATGATGCTTCACTAATTGATATTGAAATTGATTTATATACTCGATTGTGTTTGATAGAAGAATATTTTAATGTCGAGTTTGAAATACCTGATATTATTACTCAAGATGATTCTAAAATTATATTTACTTTATCCGATTTGATTAATAGTAAAGATTCTCATAAATCATGGAAGAACAGTACATTATCAATAAGAGTTGAATCAAGTGTCAAACAGTCATTTGTAGATTTTGAAAAACCAATTCAATTGGTTATAGATGGTGAGGGTAATGTTGAATTGTTTGGACAAATTTTAAAATTTAGGCATAGACGTGTATATAAAACTGCAAGAATGAGGGATTATGAAAGAATATCTCAAATGATTCATCTACTAAAAGGTGATGAAACAATACCTGTGAAATTTGATCCAGGTGAAGATGATACATATTATGATATTATTCAAAGAATAGATTAGGGTTGTACATAACAAAAAAGATTGTAGATTTACTGTTCTACAATCTTATCTAAACTATGAATGAATTCTACAACCATCTTACGCTTAATATCATCGATCTTAACGAGTTTATTTAACGCCTCAATTTCGTCTTCATTATCTAGACAAACGATTTCTCGTCTTAGTCTATCGATTTCGTCTTCTAAACGATTCTGTTCTTTAATATATTGTTCATGAACAGCTTTGATTTGATTGTATAATTGATTATCCATGTTTACACCGCTTTCTTTAATCATCATATAGTAAAGTAGAAAATAAAACAACTAATTTTTCAAAATGATTTGAGTTTTTACTTTTTCTTTGATAAACTAAATTCAAAGCGATGACAAGAAGGAGTAGTTTATACCAATTCTATAGAGAGCAAGCGTTTGGTGAAAGTTTGTGTGTTGGATAAGTGAAGGTAGTCTTTGAGTTGAATTTATGAACTAAGAGTAGTAAATTTCGTGACACAGCGTTAATGTGAATGAGAATAAAATTAGGTGGTACCACGTCAAGCACGTCCTATGGGGATGTGCTTTTTTATATGTATGGAAAGGATGATTGTGGATGACGTTGGAAGCAAAGTATAATCATTTAGCAGTAGAAAATGATAAATACCAAAATTGGATTGAAAAAGGATATTTCACAGCGGGCGACTTGTCTAAACGCCCATATTGTATTGTGATCCCTCCACCAAACGTAACAGGAAAGTTACACTTGGGACATGCATGGGATACAACACTACAAGATATTTTATGTCGTTATAAAAGATTAAAAGGCTACGATGTATGTTGGGTAGCCGGAATGGATCACGCGGGTATTGCGACACAGGCAAAGGTAGACGCTCGTTTAAAATCAGAAGGAATTTCTCGCTATGACATTGGACGAGAAAAATTCTTAGAAAGAGCATGGGAATGGAAAGAAGAATATGCTTCGACTATTCGTAGCCAATGGGCTAAGTTAGGATTATCTTTAGACTACAGTCGTGAACGCTTTACATTAGACGAAGGATTATCTCATGCCGTTCGTAAAGTCTTTGTAGATTTATACAATGATGGATTAATCTATCAAGGTGAAAGAATTATTAACTGGGACCCAGAAGCTAAAACTGCATTGTCAAACATTGAAGTTGAACACAAAGAAATCATGGGACACATGTACTACTTCAAGTATAAAGTCGTAGAAACAGGACAAGAATTAGTGATTGCGACAACACGTCCAGAAACTATGTTTGCCGACCAAGCTATCTTTGTGCACCCAGATGACGAAAGATATAAAGACATCGTTGGAATGCATGCCATTAACCCTGCTAACGGAGATAAACTTCCAATCATGGCAGACGACTATATTGACATGAGCTTTGGTACAGCCGTAATGAAATGTACACCTGCTCATGACCCTAACGACTTCGCATTAGCTAAAAAATACAACTTGCCAATGCCTATCTGTATGAATCCAGATGGAACAATGAATGATATGTGTGGTAAATATGCTGGCATGGATCGATTTGAATGTCGTGAAGCCTTAGTTAACGACTTTAAAGAAGCTGGTGTTGTAGATCACATTGAAGAACACTTACACCAAGTAGGACACTCCGAAAGAACAGGCGTAATTGTAGAACCATACTTAAGTAAACAATGGTTTGTGAAGATGAAACCATTGGCTGAAGAAGTATTAAAGAACCAAGAAATCGAAGATCAAAGAATTAACTTCGTACCACCACGTTTCAATAAAACATTTGAACAATGGCTAGAAAACATTGAAGATTGGTGTATTTCACGTCAGTTATGGTGGGGACACAGAATTCCAGCATGGACAAACAAAGAAACAGGTGAAATCTATGTAGGAATGGAAGATCCAAAAGACATTGAAAACTGGTCACAAGACGAAGACGTATTAGATACATGGTTCTCAAGTGCATTATGGCCATTCTCAACACTTGGCTGGCCAGAAAACACAGCCGATCTTGAAAGATACTTCCCAAATGATGTATTAGTAACAGGATATGACATTATTTTCTTCTGGGTAGCACGTATGGCATTCCAAACACGCTACTGCATGAAGAACCGTCCATTCAAAGATGTATTGATCCACGGACTTGTACGTGATACACAAGGACGCAAAATGTCTAAATCATTAGGTAATGGTATTGATCCAATGGATGTGATTCAAGAAAAAGGTGCTGACGCACTACGCTTCTTCTTAACAACAAACTCAACACCAGGACAAGACCTACGTTTTGACGAAACGAAGATGGACGCAAGCTGGAACTTCATTAACAAGATCTGGAACGCAGCACGCTATGTTCAAATGCAAATTGGTGATACAAAACCAGAACTAGACATGACAAAAGCAAATAGCGTAGACAAATGGATCCTAGCACGCTTTAACGAAGTATTAGACCACGTTTCAACAAATATGGACAAATATGAATTAGCCATCGTAGGAAACGAACTATATAGCTTTGTATGGGACGACTTCTGCAGCTGGTATATTGAACTATCAAAAGCTACACTATATTCAGAAGACGAAAGCCTAGTAGCCAATACAAAAGCTGTACTATACACAGTCATGATGGGAATCCTAAAAGTATTATCTCCATTCATGCCATTTGTGACAGAAGAAATCTATTTGAACTTGCCACACGAAAAAGAAAGCTTAAACGTAGAAACATGGCCAGAAAAAGTTGAATTCGAATACACAGACAAAGAAAAAGACGAAATGGCATTAGTTATCAGTGCCATTCAAACTGTACGTGAAATCAAAGTCGAATATTCAATGAAACCAAGTGAAGACTTAACAATCTCACTACACAACGACAACGGCTATGTAGCACTAAATACAGAATCAACTGCCATCCTAGCACGTATGGCACACGCCACAGTCAAAGAAGACCTTAATACAGAAGACGTACTTTCTCGTACAATCGAAAAAGCTGTATTAACAGTTGCAATGGATGCATTAATTGACTTAGAAGAAGAAAAAGGAAAACTAGAAAAAGAAATCGCACGCCTAGAAAATGAAATTAAACGTTGTTCAGGCATGTTGAAAAATCCTGGCTTCGTCAATAAAGCACCAGAAGCAAAAGTCAATGCAGAAAAAGAAAAACTAGCATCTTACACAGAAAAGCTAGAAATGACTAAAACACAATTAGATAACATCCTTAAGAAATTAGGATAATACAAATCAAACGCCCAGAGACAAACTCTAGGCGTTTTTTTGCTACATGAAAAAAACCATCCTTATCTAACGAGGATGATTTTTATGTTATTTTAGGCGCTTGAAGGTGTTAAATATATCTTTATAATTGATTTTTGCTTCATTTGTAAAATAGTAATTATTATCAGGATTGTTAAATTTTCCAGATAAATATTGCTTAGAAATATTAGATTTAGAATTTAAATTTGAATCTATTTTTGTTAAACATTTAATTTCACGATTTCCAAATTTATCAGTTCTGTAAATCATATAAATTGAATCGTTAGAAATACCTGATTTCATTGTATCAAGTAACGATACGTCATGTGCTGTTAATATTAATTGACCATTTATTTCTGGTATTAAGTCACTGATTAATATTTGGTTTAGTCTTGGGTGTATTCCTAAATCAAACTCATCAATAACTGTAACTAAACCTCTTGTGCTGTTATATAAAAATGGTAGAATTTCTAAAATCTGTTGAATTCCATTAGATTCTAAATAATAAGGTATTCTCTTGATTTGTCCAGAAATATATTTAGTAAAATATAAAGAATATGAAATTGAATTATTGCTATTTTCTAAAATATAATTTACATCCACTATATCAGGGTTAATTAATGGAAAAAATTCTTTAAGGGATTTTTCTATTGCTTTTAATTGGTTTATTTCATTATCTTTAATAAATCCATCACTTAAATCGGTTGCTAGTTTTGATTCATATGATAATCCACCAGTTTCGTGACCGTGTGTTATTTTACCTTTAACAGATATATCTAATAAAGCTTCTAAAAGAATTTTGAAATTATCGTTTAATTGATTTTCAATGTAATTTTCGGATTTATCGATGATTTCATGATTGATAATTGATAACATACAATATTTTCCCCAAAATTTATTATAGCCACTTTTTATTTCATCGTAGACAGCTGGTGATTTTGAGATTTGTTTGCTTATTTTGCAAGAACTAGGAGTTAAATCAAAATATATACCTTTATTTTTTATTAAAGTATATTCAAGCTTTTCGTGAATAATCTGATTGTTATTAGTTTCGATTATGTAACAACCTTTCTTGTTGTTGATGCTAAAACCGTATTCGATATACATAGGATCAATTGAATTAATAGTTTTTGAATCTTTAATAAGTAATTCAACATCATGTATATAACGTTGTTCTTTTAATAGGTTTATTAAATTGTTGTCAGAATTATTGCCGTTTAGTAAAAATTTTTGAATTACATCCCTGATATTCATAGAACGAAGCAATTGACTTAAGAAATAAAATGTAGAAGCTATATTTGTTTTTCCTGCTGCATTTTCTCCATAAATGATAACAAGTTTCTTTGGATTTCCGTTTTTATCGGATAAATCAATTGTAATGTCATCAAACGATTTGTAGTTTTTAAGTTTAATATATGTGAACATAATATTACCCCTTTTTACCTTAAAGATTTTTAAGGTATGCTTATTATATAGGTAAAAACATAAAAAGTCAATCATGATAGAATAAAAAGTGTTAATAGCCGAAAAAAATTCGGCATATAAGATATAATGGCTTGACAAATTACAAATATTTAAATATCATGACAATATAGTAGTCACAAAAAAAGAATAGACTGACACAACACAATCTATTCTTTTGGTGAATCACATTGAATTGACTTCAATGTTATCATCTATATACCATTCATATGATAACATTTATAGGTTGGCTTTTCAATCGATGATTCATCTCCGTTTTGTGTATGCTTTATATTACACGAATGGTAAAGGAGGAATTATATGGAAATTCATTTGAGTAATTATTTTAACATTGAGAAAGGACATAAGAATTTAGATTTTGCTGATATTAATCTTGAAAGAGATACGAAATTGTTCATAGATCCTTATTTAATCAAATTTGGTAGTTCTGATATCTGTAAAGAAATGGCAGAAGTTGTACAATCTTTTGAAATTGAGCTGTTTGAATCATTTAGAGCAAAAAATTTTTCTCGTCAGAAAGAGTTGTTTGCTCATTCTTCGGAACGTAATGAAACAAAGTTCGGTTATGGTAATGGCAGAAATGGAAGAGGTAATTCAATTAGTGGAATGCAAAAAGCATTTGTGTCAATAAAAACAATATTAGAAGAAAATCCAAATTTGAATTCTTTGCCGGATCTGGTGATTCTTGTTAAAGACTTTTCAAAGGATGGATTGTCAGATTTATTGGCTAATCTTTTATATAAAATCTTGTTAAAATACACAAAAGATCAAATTGAAGAGAATGGTGTAGCTGAGGCTTTTGTAAAAGAAGTAAAGACTTATACTTCATGGGATACAGAGACTAGGAATTGGAAAACTTACAGAGAAGAAGTTTATACAATCAACGGTGAAATGTTTCTGTTAGTACCGAAGTATATAGTTCGAAATACTTATTTGTTTGGAATTGATAAATATCTAAGAAATCAGGTTATAGAATATTATCAAACTTTGCCTGAGTATAAAGATGCAAATGGTAAAAAAATCCCTAAAAAAACCATTATTGATAAATTGTCTTCTGAACAAGAAAATTGGAAATATAACCATGCACGTAATTATGCCAAAGAAAATTATGATTCATTGAAGAACTTTCATCAACATATGAACAATCGTTATCTCGAGATAGGTGAACTTAGTGATGAAAAGTTGGATGAAATAGTGTATGGAAAAGTATTGTCTTAAACAATATTTATTATAACAAATAGAAAGACTATAAATGGTAGGAATCATAATGAAGGTTTCTACAATTTAACAGTTTTTCAAGTTTAAAAAAATAATAGGTGATTGTAATGATGTAAGCAACGAATATGCGAGTCACGTGAGATTTGTAGACATAGAAATTGGGCTTAGGAGATTATTAATCACTTATAGATTCAAAATACAATTGAAGGGAGAAAATTCATGGAAAAATTAGAAGGAATTCATTTTTATATAAATGTAGAAAATTTTAACGATGTTGTGTTGGATGAGGAACAACATACAGGAAAGGTGAATCATTCTATACATGCACTTGATACTTTCTTTTCTAGTATCGAATATTATGGAAAAACAAATTTTCCAAAAAGTTTTGTGGTCGAAAAGATTACTGGTTCTAGATTACATATGTATGTTGTAGAAGATATCACAAAAGCTTACAGTATTGTTCAAGAAGTAGTTAAATATGCGGGACAACTTGCACGTTATTTAAATGTTGAAATATCAAAATATAAAACTCTTATGAATTTTAGAATTCAAACTGGAGCATGTTTTGGTCAATTTTATAATTTTGTGTTTAAAAGAGAAAATGCAGATGAAGAAACAACGATTGGTTATGCAGCAAACTATGCTGCCAAACTTCAAGGCTTGTCTAAAACGGGAAGTTTTGCAATTTCATCGAAATTGTATGATGCGTTAGATAAAGAAACTAAAAAAGTTTATACAAAAATTGCATCTTCAAAAATCAAGAAATACGGAGAAGATTATTATTACGAAACTCGAATTAGTAATCTACAGGGTAAACTAGATAATGAAAATTATTTAAAATCTAGTCGAGAGTATGCAAATAAAGTAAATCTCAAAAATATGGAATTTAGACAAGCTACTAAACCTGTTAGTTTTGATAAGTTATCTAAAAAAGAATGTAAGGAACTTCAAGGAATCCCGTTATTCGCTGATGTGAGAGGGTTCACGTCCAAGTTTGATAGTGATGATGCAAATCTAGATGAAATGGCTGTTACTACTCAGAATATTTTAACAACAATGTACAATAAGGTGGAACAAAATCATGGCATACATGTTCAATTTCAAGGTGATAGAGAAGCTGCATTATTCCACAATTATTCAGGTCATGAATGTTATTTTGATGCTGTTAAAGTAGGGCTACAATTGATTGATGCTGTTAAACCATATGGTGTAAGCATTGGAGTAGGACAATCATTTGGTAAAATGTTTGCAACAAGAATAGGAGCACGTAATGAAAAAGATTACTTATTGATTGGTTCAGTTGTAGTGGAAGCGGACAGAAATGAAGATGAAAATGCAAAGCCGAATCAATTGGTGATTTCTGAAGAAATTTATGAATATCTGAAAAATCATGAAGCTTCGTGGGCAGAAATATTCAAAAAGCAAGATGATTATTACTACACTACTGTTGGATATAACTTCATGAAAAACAAGATTACTCAAAAAGACTTGGAAACGAGCACAAAAAGACAAAATTATAATGGAGCATGGATGAAATAACATGGCCCTGCTGTATGATGATAATTACTATAAAAATGTTGAAAAGGATATCAAAGAATTGCGTAAAGAGTATCCGTTCACAAAAATTGTTGCATATCCTTATGCAAAGCCTACAAAGATCGAATTAAAAGTTATTGCGGTTAATAATCGTATAATAAGAGAATGTAATGCACAGGCTGATGACTTCAAGGGTGAATTTTCAAAAGAGATAAAAGTTATAATTCCTTTTGACTACAAAAATCGAGGCTGCGATATATATGGCGGTAGTTGGTTTGATATAGATAAAATTCCTTTTGAAGATCGTCATTTTTATGAAACTCCTGACTGTGATTATCAATTTTGTCTTGGTGTTCCACAATCTTTTAAATCTTTAAGAAATGTTGTGCTTGAAAATGTTAAGACTGCAGAACAAATGTTGTTTGCTTATGAAAGCTATCAACAAGGAATGACAAACAAGGTTAAGTTAATCTCTTATTCTCACGGGAAGAAAGGAATGGATGAATATGAACGGAATAAAAAAAGATATAGAGCTAAATAAATTAATCGAAGAACATTTTGAAAAACAACTTCAACAGACTAATTGTTGGCTATCTTTTGCGGAAGCTAAAAATGCAGCTATAATTGTATTTAATGTAACGTTAATAGGCCTTCTGTTTGATTCGTTAAATGAGGACCACATTATGTTTTTAATATCATCCATTCTGTTTGTGGTTTCTTGTTTAATTAGTTTGTATTCTTTTTTACCAAATATGAATAGCAAAGCTAAGAATACAATTGATGAAGAAAGTTGCAAACGTAATTTAATCTTTTATGGTGATATAGCAAAAATTGGTAAGACAGAGGAATATATAAAACTAACAATTAAAGAATATTTTCTGGATGTTGAAGATATAGCTTTATCTAAGCTTGCTAAGGATGCTGCTTCAGAAGTGCATATAAACAGTCAAATTACTGTAAATAAAATGAATTTGTTCAAAAGAGCTGCTAAATTTAATGGCTGTGGATTAATTATTATGGCTCTACCTTATGCTTGGGTGATAGTTTGCTTGTTACATAAATTTTTAATATATTTTTTAAAATTCATTGCTTGTGTTCAGAGATGTTTATAAAACACAAAAATGTATAGAAAGTTTCTAATTATTTGAAACTACAATTAATGATAAATTTGTTAAAACGATTGATTGTTTCGTGGGTTAAGGTTTTCCGTAATACGAATAAAAATCGGCTTTGGAGAGGCGTGATGCGTGTATACATGTAATACCTCTAAATATTTAGAATTTCGACTTTGAAAAAATGGAAATGCAAAGAAAATAAGATAGGTTGGTAAGAAAGGCTTCAGTGAAAGTTTGTCGATATCGTTATCTCTTTGCTTAGAAAAGTTAATGATGTGTTGAAGCAATCTGCTAAAAAGTATTGATTATTTCTTTTTTTACTGTACAATATTGAGTAGCAGAAATGGTTGCTTACGAGGCGACTAGTGAAAACCTTCTTTCTATCAATTAGATTGGAGGTTTTTGCTTTATATATAGTGAGTATAGTGTTTAAATATTTCTGAATAAAGATTAAATCCATTGATGCATGATTTAAAAATTATTTTATAGAGAGGCTTTGAGGGACGTATAATTATGAATATTGTAAATGGTAATAATGAAGCATTTGATGTAAACATACCTTTTGTAAGAGATGCAATTTTGTATTATACGATACAACAATATTTTAATAATAACGATAAAAAAACTGGTGAGTTTATTTATCAGATTGAAGAAACTCATGGTTTTAGTTTTCAAAATGGATTGAAAAAGAATGTTCCTATACTATCAAAATTGCTTAACACTACAGATAAAGAATTTTACGCTCGTTATGGAATGGTAAAAGATAGTTTCGCTAATTTAACTAATGATGTGATATTAGTAAAAAAAGGGAATCAAGCGTATTCTAAACTATTAGCTACAACGAAAGAAGCTCCACCTTATTTGTTTTTAAAAGGGAATGTTCACTTGCTAGAAGAAAAATCTGTTTGTGTTGTGGGTAGTAGAAATGCTAGTGAAGAATCAATGAAAAAAACAGAGCGTATCGTTAAATCTCTTGTTAAAAGAAATATCGTCGTAAATGCTGGACTTGCAAGAGGTATTGATACAGCGACTCATACTGCTGCATTAGCCAATGGTGGAAGAACAATAGCTGTGATTGGTACACCAATCAACCAGTATTATCCTAAAGAGAATAAGAATTTACAAATTCAAATTGAAAAGAATGGGTTAGTAGTATCTCAATTTCCACCATGTAATGCTGTTAATAGATGGAATTTTCAAACACGTAATGGAGTTATGAGTGGTCTTTCACTCGCTACTATCATTATGGAAGCAAAAGAATCGAGTGGTGCATTGAAACAAGCCGATTATGCATTAAAACAAGGTAGAGATGTATTGATTCCACAATCTGCAATTGATAATCCTTTAATTCAATGGCCAAAAAAATATGCTAGTAAAGGTGCTCATGTATTTAAAACATTAAAAGAAGTTTTACAGATTTTAAACAGAAATATATTGCTTTTAAACATGCTTGATAACGATATGATAGTCAGTACTGTTGAAATGGATTGATTGGATGAACATTATTAGTGCTGGGTGATACTCTTTATAAATAACTTTTTGGGGTATTCGTTAGTCTTACAAATACAAAATGAATTAAGGAGGGACCCAAGAATGAGAGATGTTTATGATGTTGCTAAATACTTTATTAAAAATGATGCAGATTCTTTTCCAAATACATATGAAGGAAATATGAAGCTTCAAAGTTTGCTAGTATTTGCTAATATGATCAATGTTGCAAAGAATGGACATGTCCAAAATGTCATTCAAATCATAACAGAGATGTAAATACATCCATCAATATATTGATGCAAGGCATTTTAGCAAATTAAATATAAATAAAAAAGAACCGCAGGAACTGCGGGGATAGCTTGGTAAGAAAGGTTTCAAAAGAAGCCTGTTCCCAAGAAACTCGTCACTTCAGTGATGAAAGGTTCAAAAAAAGTAAAGAAATCTGTAAAAACAGATTCCTTAAACCAGGGAAAATCCTTGTCGAAGAATGGAATACCAGTTTCTTTTCTTGTAGAGAAAACGGACTACAATAACGGTCTGCTTTTCTTCATTAATAGTATAAAAGGCAAGGTAATTATTGATTATTACAAAACGAATTTCCCAACTGGCTAAAACTGGATCATCGACAATATGGAACTTTTGAGGAAAATTTGATAATGTTCCTATCTGCTTTGTGACAGCATCTAACAGATTGTCAGCAGCTTGAGGATTTTTGAGTACAAATTCGATGTAATCCACAGCACGCATAATATCATGCTCTGCGGTGGATGTGATATGAAGCTGATAACTCATCGTGTGCGGCGACTCCTGATATCTGCCATAGCTTTAGAGAAAGGTTGGGTATTACCTGATGCAACATCATCTATTCCTTCCTTAATTTGACTGTATAGTTCAAAGCGGCTGGTAAGATCTTCGTAGGCTTCAATACTCATAACTGCAAGGTCGCCTTTTCCATTTTTTGTAATAAAAACTGGTTCTGGATAATTATGACAAAATGTAGAAATTTCATTGTAATTATTCCTTAAATCAGCACTTGATTTGATTTTCGGCATAAAAGCACCTCCTTATTCATAACAAAATTATACACATATTTTGTTATGAACTCAATGGAGTTACTAAAAGTGTTGGCACAATTAAACCTTAGTATGTCAATGAAAATGACCTTTCTTTAAGGAAAGGAAGTGTCTAGTTTACAAAATTTAAAATTAATACAGATTGACAGACAACTGAATAGCTGAGCTTTGTTGATGAACGGCACATATAACACAAAGCTAAATTAATGAAAACTTCCAATAAAAATAGTGCCTAAGAAACTGAAAGGTGGTCTATCTCATGCTTGAAAAAAAGGAATTAACATTTGTGGTATTTATTCTTCATGCACTTGGCCAACATTGGAATATGACAACGCTTGAAGTGTATGACATATTGAATTCAACTGGAATATTAGATGATTACATTATTAAATGCTACGATGTTTTGCATACGTTAGGAAAAGAATATTTGGTTGAAGATATTACAGAGTTTGTTAGAGAAAAGGGAATAGACGTGTAGTTGTAACATAAAATGAGTTTTGTGTTCATTTTTAACTGTTTAATCAAAATTGTATCCACCACGAAAATTATAATAAACACTAGTCTTTTCTAATATTCCATATGGATCATCAATAATATTAAATACATTATTAGGATAGAAGTAGCAACAATAAGAATCATCCATGACTAAAAGAAGTCCGTTTTTATCTCTTGCAATAGATTTGTATTCTTTTCCAAATGTGATTCCACAAATTAAATGATCATATTCATGTGTAATACATTGAACAGTAGCTTCATAATTGTTTAGAAGATTGCCTTCATCACTTATAATTTCAAAATCTTCTAAATGATTAAAATCGGTAATCGTACTATCATTACCTCTTACATGTAGGCTAGTACGTTCGCCTTCCCAATATTCGATAAAGTAGGCTTCATACAGTTTGCCTTTAGTAAATTTGCAACTTGATTTTGCGTTGTATCTTACAACGGCTGGTTTATTAAAGTTTATTTTGTTCATATCTTTAAATGTATTATAAGGTCGATTGTATTACAATACAAATCAAGTTTGTATTTTCAGAGTGTTTATTGTTATGTTATTTGGTAGAAAAGAAATTTAGGATTGATTTAATTCAGCTCTTGTTAGAAACTTAGTATACTTGATTGGTAAAAATGAGGTGTTAAACTTGAATTTGATTCGTATTATACTTGTACTTTTAGTGAGTGTTGGAATTCCTTGTACATTCTCCAAAACAAGAAAGCTGCAACGACTTTCTCTTGGCTTAATTACATTGGCACTCCTAATTCAAACGGTACAGTTTGCTTTGCAGCATAATTTGGAAGAAACCGCATTAACAGGTGTTTTGGCAATTCTCTACTATTTTGTATATATTCGTACATCTAAGACTACTTTAAGATCGGACTTAGATGATATTGAGCAAGATGTTTCTTTTAAGGATTGACTGTTTAGCGGATTGAAGTGTAAACTAGCATTAGGAACAAAAGCTAAGAAGCTTTTAGCGAGGTATAATATGCACATATGCAGGTTATGCCTCGATTTTTGATTTTGAGAATCTGAAAATAAAAAAACCAGCCTCTGCGTACAGAAACTGGGCGTGCGCTTCTTGCACCACCTTCGTCTTAATTATGCAACTCACTATATATTCTTCGAATTCATTGTGTTAATAATATAATTGAAAATGAATTGATTTGGAATTACTTACTAAAAGAAAGGGAACCTATTATGTATGATCAAGAGAAGATTAAAAAGATGAAGAATCATGAGCTTGCTATGGAAGCGTATTTCTATGCATATAATCATAAATTATTTGGTGGGGCATCTCAAAAAAAGGCAGTTAAATGCTATGAACAGATTATTGCCATTATGGATTTTGATGAAAGAATAAATTTACCTTTTATTTCTACATATGGAAGGTGCTAAGTGGCAACTAAAAAGCGTTTGATAAAATGCACTAAGAAATTGTTTGGATATAAAATTGAAGAATGGAATTGGAATGAAATTAAGCATATATTCTACAATAGTACTGCATCAAGAGGTGCTTTAATATTGGATACGGTTTATGGTGAAGTTAAAATTGGAGTTCATAGAGATGGTGCAGGCTATGCATGTGAAGTGTTGAGAAAATTAAAGGACGCCGCAAAATAAATGGATGTATCATTGTTTTGATGTGGTATAAGAGTATTGGAATCTCTCTTTAAATCTTTTGGCTTTTGATCAAAGGATTCCTTTGGTCCATTGAAAGATATGTTTTGTGCATATCTTTTTTTATTGACTAAATAGTTAAGTAGGTATATAGTTAAGCTACTTAAATAAATTGGAGGTTCTTATGGAAGTTCAAGATGAAGTACTAGATTTATTGTTTGATCTAACATATAAAGTCACGAACTTTGTTCGAAATAACCGTCATTGTAAAGATGGGCCTAGAATCAAAGATGTGATGTTGTTTAAAACGATTTATAAAGCAGAGAATCATCAGATCACAATGAGTGAATTGGCAAATATTCTCGGTGTATCTCCAGCTGCTGTATCGCAGATGATTGCTGGATTTGAAAAGAAGGGTCTGCTTCAAAGGGTGCATTCGAATACGGATCGTAGAACGGTCTATATTCAAATTGTTCCAGAGGCAATTGATATGTTTCAAAAGCGTATGGATTCCCATATAGCTAATGTATATCATTATTTAGATTATCTTGGGCCATCTGACTGTGCGCATTTAAGAGATATTTTAGTGAAAACAGCTCATTATATGGAGGAAAATAAAGAATGACAAAGATTATGAAATATTTAAAGCCATATTGGCTATCCATTGTCCTTGCCCTTGGTTTATTGTTTGGACAAGCCACATGCGAACTGACAATGCCGGATTATATGCAAAACATTGTCAATACAGGCATTCAAAATGGAGGCATTGAAAGTGGTGTCTATGAACAGGTTCGTGAAAGTACATTCAATTCGTATGTAATGTTCGCAACCGATTCTGAAAAAGATTTAATGACATCTTCTTATAAGCTGGTTACTCCAAGTAAGGCAACTAAGGAAGAGAAAACGAGAATTCCAGCTTTGAAAACAGAGAATGTATATCTATTAAAAGATATTAGTGAAGAAAAGGAAGAAAAGCTTTCTTCTACTTTGACTCTACTTCAAATGACAATGGTAGAAGTAAGTAAAGAAGCTAAAGAAAACAATGTACAAATTCCTCAACTACTGATGATGAATGGTATGGATACATATAGAAAAGCTGCAAAATCCGAGATTTCTAAACTCGGCGATTCGACAGTAACAAGTATGAGCTCACAATTTTTAAAGAAGGAGTATAGTAATCTAGGTATGGATATGGAGAAGATCCAACAAGACTATATTATCTATTCAGGACTTAAGATGTTAGGGTATGCTCTAGGCAGTGCTCTATGTGCAATTCTAGTTGGATTTTTGGCAAGTCGTATTGCGGCAGGCTTCTCTAAAGATTTGCGTGAAGCCGTATTTGAAAAAGTGACGCATTTCTCGAATGAGAACCTAAATACATTTAGTACATCCAGTTTGATTACACGTACCACAAATGATATTCAACAACTACAGATGACGGTGGCAATGTTTTTAAGAATTGTCATGTATGCACCTATTATTGGGATTGGAGCCATACTACACGTCATTGAATCTGGAGCGAATATGACTTGGATTCTAGCTTTATGTGTAGTGATCATTTTAAGCGTTGTATTTGCGATTTTTATGATTGTTATGCCAAAATTTAAGATCATGCAGAAAATGATCGATAAGATGAATAGTGTTGTACGAGAATTATTAGATGGAATGTTAGTCATTCGTGCGTTCAACAATGAGCATCTTGAAGAAGCTAAATTTGATAAAGCGAATAAAGACATTACTTCTATTTCTTTATTTACAACACGAGCTATGGCGTTTATGATGCCAATCATGATGTTTTTAATGAACGGTACCACACTTATGATTCTATGGTTTGGATCCAAACAAGTGGATGCTGGTATCATTCAAGTCGGTAGTATCATGGCCTTTATGCAGTATGCGATGCAAGTCATTATGGCCTTCTTAATGATTACCATGGTTGCGATTATGCTTCCTCGTGCCAATGTCAGTGCTCTACGTATTCATGAAGTATTAAGCAGTGATATTACGGTTAAAGATAAAGAGAATACGAAAGATTTCTCATCCAATATGCGAGGTGTTGTATCCTTTAAAAACGTATCTTTTAGATATCCAGGTGCTGATGAAGATGTTTTAAGCAATATTAGTTTTGAAACAAAACCAGGAGAAACGACTGCCTTTATTGGAAGTACAGGATCTGGTAAGTCAACATTGATTAACTTAGTACCACGCTTCTATGATGTGACAAGTGGATCTATTTGTGTGGATGGTGTAGACATTCGAGATGTCAAACAAGCGAATTTAAGAAGTCGCATTGGCTATGTACCACAAAAGGGTATGTTACTATCGGGAGATATTGAATCCAACCTATTATATTCAAAGAAAGATGCCAATGCAAAAGACATCGAGTCTGCTTTAGCTATTTCTCAAAGTACGGAGTTTGTTTCAAAAAAACCAGAAGGCATCCACTCTGAAATCAGTCAGGGTGGTACAAACGTATCAGGAGGACAAAGACAAAGACTATCGATTGCGCGTGCCATTGTGCGTAAACCTGAAATCTATATTTTTGATGATAGCTTTAGTGCATTAGACTTTAAAACGGATGCCAAACTTAGAGAAGCTTTAGCTGCTTCTTGTAAAGAAACAAAGAGTACGGTACTTCTTGTCGCCCAACGTATTTCAAGTATTTTACATGCCGATCAAATCATTGTACTGGATGAAGGAAAAATGGTTGGAAAAGGAACACACGCTGAATTGATGGAATCTTGTGATGTGTATCAACAAATCGCATCGAGCCAGTTGACAAAGGAGGAACTTGCCAATGTCTAATCAGAAACAAAACAATCGTCCAAGAGGTCCAATGGGCCATGGTATGCGTGGTGGCGGCGAAAAGGCAAAAGATTTCAAGGGTACAATGAAAAAGTTGTTCAATTATATTAAACCTTTTAAATTTACTTTTCTAATTGGAATTCTTTGCGCCGTTGTCTCCGTATGTATTATGGTCATTGGACCTAAGATTCAAGGAAATATTATTACAGAAATAGCCGAAGGCTTTATGAATAAAGTACAAGGCAAGGGTGGCATTGATTTTGATGCGATCAAAAAGACGTGTGCCTTATTATTAGCTATCTATGCCATGAGTACAGCCTTCTCGTATCTTCAAGGCTGGTTGATGAGTGGTGTATCCAATAAAATGGGATATCAGCTTCGTAAGGAAATGAATCAAAAGATTGATAAACTTCCACTATCTTACTTTGATAAAAACAGTCATGGAGACATTTTATCTCGCTTTACCAACGATGTAGATACATTAGTTCAATCTTTAAACCAATCTTTATCCACGATGGTATCAAGCATTGTACAAATCATTGGCTTTCTAGTGATGATGTTAAGTATTTCTTGGAAAATGACATTAATGGCTCTTGTTGTGATTCCACTCAGTATGATTCTAGTGATGGTTGTTGTGAAAAAGAGTCAACGCTATTTTAAGGCGCAACAAAAATCGTTAGGTTTAGTCAATGGACATATTGAAGAGATGTATGCAGCACATACAATTGTGAAAGCTTTTAATGGGGAAGAAGATTCTTTAAAATCGTTTAAAGACTATAATAATCAATTGTATACAAGTGCATGGAAATCCCAGTTCTTGTCAGGTTTAATGATGCCATTGACAAACTTGATTGGTAATATTGGCTATGTCGGCGTATGTATTCTAGGCGGTTATTTAACGATTCATGGTGAAATTGCGGTGGGTGACATTCAATCGTTTATTACGTATACACGCAACTTTACGCAACCAATCTCACAAATCTCACAATCGATGAATATGTTACAGAGTACGGCAGCTGCTGCAGAGCGTGTCTTTGAATTCTTGACAAGTGAAGAAGAAGTAGCTGAAGTAGAAAATCCAGTTGTATTCGAAGATGTACAAGGCCAAGTAACTTTTGAGAATGTATGTTTTGGATATGATCCAAATAAGATTGTCATCAATGATTTTTCTATGTATATCAAGCCAGGCCAAACAACCGCTATTGTAGGTCCGACAGGTGCAGGTAAAACAACGATTGTCAAATTATTGATGCGTTTCTATGAATTAAATGCAGGCGCTATTTATATTGATGGCCATAATATTACAGACTACACAAGAAGTGATTTGCGTAATATGGTCGGTATGGTATTACAAGATGCTTGGTTATTTGAAGGAAGCATTTTAGAAAACTTACGATTTGGTAGACCCAACGCAACCGATGAAGAGGTCATGAAAGCTGCCAAAGCTTCGCATGTCGATCATTTTATTCGTACATTAGATCATGGTTATGATACCGTACTGAATGAAGCTTCTAGTAATATTAGTCAAGGACAACGACAATTATTAACGATTGCCCGTGCTTTCTTGGCAGATCCTAAGATCTTGATTTTGGATGAGGCGACAAGTAGTGTGGATACACGTACAGAAGTCTTGATTCAAAAGGGAATGGATGAGTTAATGAAGGGTCGTACAAGCTTTGTGATTGCACACCGCCTATCTACGATTCGTGATGCGGATAATATTATCGTGATGGATCATGGTGATATTGTGGAAGTGGGAAGCCATGATGAATTGATGAAGCGTAATGGCTTCTATACGAAGTTATATAATGCGCAATTTGAAGAGGCTTAAGCTATGCGTAAGATCATAGTGGATTTGAATGTAGTAAAAGATAATGAATTTTCAATGATGTATGAAATGTTTGGATTAGACGTACAACATAAATCGTACGAAGATTTTGAAAGAAGAATGCTGCAAATGTCCATTGAGACTATTATTGAAGTAAAGAATCGACAACAAAATCTTACATCTTGTGCCAAATGGATCTTTATCTTAGAGGATATTCAACAAAAAAGTGATTGCTTTTACTGTATATGGGGTGTTTAACATCCCATTTTCTCTTAAATCGCTTTCTTTTTGAATTGGATTCATATATAATAAAAACGTGTTAAGGAGTGTGAAATTATGAAAGACATTACCGAAACAATGACATTTACTACGGAAGAGATTCGTCGTGAAAATATCAAGATGATTCTTCGTGAAGTAAGTGATGCTTTGGAAGAACGTGGTTATAATTCAGAAAATCAGATTGCTGGTTATTTGATTAGTAACGACCCTGCGTATATTTCTTCTCACAAGAATGCTCGTAACTTGATCCAAAAGATTGAACGTTATGAAATCATTGAAGAACTAGTACGTGCGTATTTAGAGAAATAATGGATCGTATCATTGGTTTAGATCTTGGTTCAAAAACATGTGGTGTATCGATTTGTGATGCGCTTCATATTACGTGTCGAGCTTTAACGACTGTGCGTTTTGAATCGGATGATTATGATGCTTGTTTAGAAGAAGTTTTAAAGCTATTAAAAGAAAATAAAGTCAAAGAAGTAGTTTTAGGCTTGCCAAAGCACATGAATGGAGATATCGGAATTCGTGGTGAAATATCTTGTGAATTTGCCAAGAAATTAGAGTCTTCGGGTATTACAGTTCATCTGTGGGATGAGCGACTAACAACGGTTGCGGCCGAAAAAATCTTACTACAGGGGGATGTTTCTAGAAAGAAACGTAAAAAAGTAATTGATCAGATGGCTGCCGTTCAAATTTTACAGAGTTTTTTGGACAGACAAAACGGGGGATTCTAGATCCTCCTTTATTTTTGAAAGGAAAAGTATATTTATGTTAGATTCAAATAGTTTATATGTATATGATGAAGATGGAAATGAAAAAAAGATGACCATCTTATTCACTTTTGACAGTGATGAAACGGGATGCCAATATGTGGTTTTCCAAGATCCAGACAATGATGAGGGCGAAGTATTCGCATCTCGCTATGACGACAAAGGTCAGTTGATTCCTATTGAAAGCGAAGCCGAATGGGAAATGGTAGAAGAAGTAATCAACACGTTTGTTGAGGACGAGGAAAATGCCGACTAGGCGAAAAGTCAATTCTGTAAGAGTTGTCCTATTAGTCGTTGTATTCATTTTAATTATCGCCGGTCTTGGTTCGATTTTTGTCGTAAAGACAGGATTATCAAGTACGGGCAACGGGGATAAGGAAGTAGTGTTTACCATTGAAAATAATGAATCATTTGATTCAGTTTTAGAAAAATTGAAAAAAGAGAATCTGATCGCAAATGAGAGTGTTGCCAAGCTTTATGGCAAGGCAACTCACAACACAAATTTTGTGGCAGGTACTTTTGAATTGGATAATGGCATGAGCGTAAAAGATATTTTGTCTACCATTCAAGATAGTACAAAACTAAAGAAAGATGCTCTTGTCTTAAAAATACCGGAAGGAAAATGGGCCAAAGAAATTGCGGCTGAAATATCAAATTTATATGATGGAAAGTATTCTTCAGAAGAAATTTTAAATCAATGGAATGATATTTCTTATATTCAAACGCTCGCAAAGGATTATTCTTTCTTAAATGTAGATGATTTAAATAATTCTAACTATAAAGTAAAATTAGAAGGTTATTTATTCCCAGACACATATTTCTTGGAAAAAGATGACTCTCTTGATGATATTACACGCGTTCTGTTAGATCGTTTTGATGTGATGTATAAAGAGAATAAAAATGCATTTGATAAAAGTGACTTATCCATCCATCAAATCATTAGCTTGGCAAGTGTCGTTCAATTTGAAGCGAGTGAACCTGGTGATATGGCTAAAATTGCCGGTGTTTTCTACAATCGTTTAGATCAAGGCATGAAACTACAATCAAGTGTAACGGTATGTTATGCATTATATGATGATTTCAACGATCCAAAAGATTGTGAAACCAATCCCGAAGTCGATTCACCATACAATACGTACTTACATGAAGGCTTACCAATTGGACCAATTCTAAATCCAGGGGATGAAGCCATTAAAGCCGTATTGAATCCAGAAAAAACAGATTATCTATTCTTTGCGGCCGATATATACAACAAAGTGGATGGTAAAGTGCATTACACAAAAACATATGAAGAACATTTAGAAGAATGCGAAAAATTAGGTTTAAATCTGTAACAATGTTTTGCATAATTTAAGGATTATGTTATAATTTTTTGTGCTAAATACAAGGAGTGATACCACATGGCAAATGAAAAATTTTACGTTACCCAAGAAGGTTATAATGATTTAGTCAATGAACATGAAAACCTAGTTCATAAAGTTCGTCAGGAAGTTATCGTTGAGTTGCAGGAAGCTCGTGCACAAGGTGACTTGTCTGAAAACGCCGACTACGATGCAGCCAGAGAACACCAGGCCCAAGTCGAAGGTCGTATTCGTGAATTAGAGGCAATGATCAAAAATGCTGAAATCATTAGTGAAGCCGATAATGCGGAAGATAAAAAGACAAAGAATGTTGTAAAATTAGGATCTACTGTTAAAATCTTAGATTTATCAGACAACCAAGAAGTAACATTCAATATCGTTGGTACAATTGAAGCAGATCCATTCAATGGTAAGCTTTCAAACACAACACCACTTGCAGAAGTCATCATGGACCACAAAGTTGGAGATGTATGTACTGTAAGACGTGTTGAAGAACCATATGATGTAAAAATTCTTGAAATTAAATAGAAAAACATCAAAAAATTACGTATAAGAGAAGGGTGATATTTATGAAACGAACTCTTCTCTTTTTTTGTCTCTTTATTTTCTTTACCTTTACCTGCTTTAACCGGTATACACCCATTAGCTTACAAGAAGCCAAGCCCACATTGATGCAAGTGGAAATCAAGGGAGCTATTCAAAACCCGGGTGTTTATACTTTAAAGCGAAACAGCTCCATTTCAAGTTTAATTCAAATGAGCGGAGGCCTATTAGAAAACAGTGATACGTCTAGAATCAGTTTTAACTATATCCTAAAAGATAAAGATGTGGTGGTGATTCCGGAAAAACAAGAAGTAAAACTCATTTCTATTAATAGTGCCACACTTGAAGAACTACAAACACTTCCAGGTATTGGTCCGGCCATTGCCCAAAGAATCATGGAGTATCGCAAAAGTAACACATTTCAATCTTTAGAACAAATCCAAAATGTCAAAGGCATTGGTCCAGCCATGTTTAATAAGATTAAGGATAAGATCTGCTTATGATGTTGATACTTTCACTTGGTTTTTTAGCCTGTCTAATCTTAAAAGAAATACTTTGTATACTCTGTTTTACACTTTTCTTTCTTGTCTATCTATACTATCGGTTTAAAGATAAAAGAATCCGGATTCTATTTATTTTATTTAGCCTATTAAGCTGTATCCTTGTATATCCAAAAGAAGTTCAACAACAGGATACATATAAAATTACAGAAATAAAGAAAGGGTACTATATAGGTAAAAATAGAGGTTCTAAAATTCTTATCCAAACAGATTTAGATCTAAGTTTTCAAGATGAAGTCAAAGTCAAACACATAGAACCCATTCATACAGATGATAATTTTACGCTGTTTAGTTTTACTCGATACAATGAAAATAAGAATATCAGGTTTAAGACGAATTCTGTAGAAATCATCCATAAATCAACATCATTCAAGTCTAGACTCTACAATTATTTAAAATTGAAACCCAATTCTTCCATTGTCTTATCCTTATACTATGGCATACACGATGAAAGCATAGATGAACTCTATACAATGCTTGGATATGGCTATATGAGCGCATACTACATTGTTTTACATGTGTTAAAGCGAAAGTGGGATGAGACAAAGATAAGAAGAATGCTTCTAGTCTTCAGTGTTTTATTTGGTCATTTCTTTGTGTTTACACTTGCATTCACAAGATTTATTTTGTATCAGTTGGGTACTCTATTATTCACATCCAAACCCAATCAAATGGCTTTTACGATCCTTTGTTTTGGCATGATCTATCCCAATCAAGTACTATCCATATCTTTTGTATGTCCACTCTTGTTACAACTCGTATCGTATTTTTGTACCGAACACAAATGGATCGTACAAAAAATGGTCTTACTTGGATTGATGTTTATTTACTTTAAGAAAGTGAATCTTATTTCATTGCTTTTTTTTAACATCTTTAGAAAACTATATGGTTTGATCTTCTTATTTGGATTTACAGTGCAGGATTTAATACACCTAAAATTACCAGACCTTACCATTCATTATGCACCCAGAATCCTATTTATAGTTCTGTTTATCATCTTCTATATACAATGCTTAAAACATTTTCAATGGAAATATCTATGGATATGTATCGTTCCATTTCTAGAAATCTATTGTAATCCTTTCTTTCAAGTATACACATTAAATATAGGTCAAGCCGACTGCAGTGTGATTGTAGAACCTTTTCATAAAAGTGTGGTCATGATTGATTGTGGGCAAAACCTATATCGTGATAATGTCGAACGAATTATTATGCCCTTTTTGGAAAATAAGAACATTCATGCGATTGATACATTGATCCTGACACATGATGACTTTGATCATAATGGAGGATATGACAGTTTAAAAGATAAAATTGAAATCAAACAAGTCATAGAAGATTCAAATCAATCGGTTCATGTTGATTATCCATTTTATTTGTTGTTAAGTGAAAGAGAATCTAAGGATACGAATGATTCGAGTCTTATCAGTTATTTTACGTATGATCACTTAACCTATCTCTTTATGGGAGATGCGAGTAAACAAATTGAAAAACAATTGATGGCTACATACGATTTAAAAGCTGATGTCATAAAAGTAGGACATCATGGATCGAATACGAGTTCAGACCCAGACTTTCTTGACTCTTTAGATTGTAAGGTTGCTCTGATTAGTTGTGGCTATAAGAATAAGTATGGTCATCCAAGTGTTGAAACACTCAAGACATTAGAAAATTTACACATAAATACACTATGTACGAGTGATTGTGGAAGTATAGCCATGTATTCTTTATTTCACTTTTCATTTGTTGTCACAAACGATGGAATGTTTGGTATAATACATTAGAAAATTAATACATCAATGTTGATAAAAAAAACCAATCGAAGC
>ERZ827156.1357-NODE-1357-length-29408-cov-28.784213_pt1 | contig 29408 bp, 19 predicted proteins | sample MGYA00519919_ERZ827156 | MGnify/ENA primary metagenome ERZ827156 (study PRJEB31778, sample SAMEA3449269) | human gut metagenome | biome: human gut; feature: human-associated habitat; material: faeces | place: United Kingdom | collected 2010/2012 ...
CGGCGGCGTCGGCTGCGCCATCGCCTATCCCGTGCTGAAGAAGTTCCACGACGACGGGGCCGAGGTCCACGCCGTCATCGGCTTCAAGAATAAGGACCTCGTGATCCTGGAGGACAAGTTCGCCGCCGCCTCCTCCGTCCTGAAGGTATGTACCGACGACGGCTCCTACGGCCAGAAGGGCCTTGTCACCGAGGCGCTGAAGGAGCTCATCGACAGCGGCAACCAGTATGACGAGATCTTCGCCATCGGCCCCATGGTCATGATGAAGTTCGTCTGCAAGACCACGGAGCCCTACGGCATCCCCACCACCGTCTCCATGAGCCCCATCATGATCGACGGCACGGGGATGTGCGGCGGCTGCCGGCTGAGCGTGGGCGGCGAGATGAAGTTCGCCTGCGTGGACGGCCCCGACTTCGACGGCCACAAGGTGGACTGGGATCTGGCTGTGAAGCGCAACCAGATGTACCACGACTTCGAGGTGCATAAGCACGAGGAAGTCTGCAATCTGTTCAAGCAGGAGGTAAAGTAAGATGGCTGGCAAGATCAACATGCGTTTGGATAAGAACGAGATGCCTTCTCAGGACCCTCAGGTCCGCAACAAGAACTTCCTCGAGGTGGCGCTGGGCTACACTGAGGAGCAGGCGCTGGACGAGGCTGCCCGCTGCCTGAACTGTAAGAACCATCCCTGCGTGGACGGCTGTCCCGTCAACGTGCGCATCCCCGAGTTTATTCAGAAGATCGTGGAGAAGGACTATGAGGGCGCCTATCAGGTCATCCATCAGACCAGCTCCCTGCCCGCCGTGTGCGGCCGCGTCTGCCCCCAGGAGAGCCAGTGCGAGATGCACTGCGTCCGCGGCAAGAAGGGCGACCCCGTGGGTATCGGCCGTCTGGAGCGCTTTGTGGCCGACTGGCACAACGCCCACAGCACCGAGGCGGCGGCGGTCCCCGCCCCCAACGGCCACAAGGTGGCCGTCATCGGCTCCGGCCCCGCGGGTCTGACCTGCGCCGGCGATCTGGCCAAGAAGGGCTATGAGGTCACGGTGTTCGAGGCGCTGCATCTGGCCGGCGGCGTGCTGGTGTACGGCATTCCCGAGTTCCGTCTGCCCAAGGCCATCGTCCAGAAGGAAGTGGACGGCCTGAAGGCCATGGGTGTCAAGGTGGAGACCAACACCGTGGTGGGCCGCACCATCACCATCGACGAGCTGATGGAGGAATACGGCTTCGAGGCCGTGTTCATCGGCTCCGGCGCGGGCCTGCCCATGTTCATGAACATCCCCGGCGAGAACCTGAAGGGCGTCTATTCCGCCAACGAGTTCCTGACCCGCATCAACCTGATGAAGGCCTATCGCGAGGACAGCGACACCCCCATCATGGACCTGAAGGGAAAGACCGTGGCCGTGGTCGGCGGCGGCAACGTGGCTATGGACGCCGCCCGCTGCTCCAAGCGCCTGGGTGCCGACGTGTACGTGGTCTATCGCCGCGGCATGGAGGAGCTGCCCGCCCGTCATGAGGAGGTGGAGCACGCCATCGAGGAGGGCGTCATCTTCAAGACGCTGAACAACCCCGTCCACATCAACGGCGACGAGCAGGACTGCGTCAAGTCCATGACCTGCATCGAGATGGAGCTGGGCGAGCCGGATGCCTCCGGACGCCGCCGTCCCGTGGAGAAGAAGGGCAGCGAGTTCGACCTGAGCGTGGACGCCGTGATCATGTCCCTGGGCACCAGCCCCAACCCGCTGATCAAGTCCACCACCAAGGGACTTGAGGTCAACAAGAAGGGCGGCATCATCGTCAACGAGGAGGGCCTGACCTCCCGTCAGGGCGTCTACGCCGGCGGCGACGCCGTTACCGGTGCGGCCACTGTCATTCTGGCCATGGGTGCCGGCAAGCTGGGCGCCAAGTCCATCGACGAGTACCTGAGCAAGTAAATACATCCCCCACAGGACCGCTTCGGCACCCGCCGGAGCGGTCTTTTTCTCTCAAAAGCGCCCTCTCATATTTTTCCCCGGGCTGCGCACACTACGGGCAATGCTATTTTGCGAGGTGCGTATATGAACGTAAAGCGCTTGAGCCGGCAGACCTGCCGGTTTTTGCAGCCGCCGGGCGTGGTCAGCTGCGCGGCGGTGGTGGGACGGCTGGAGGGCGATGGCCCCCTGGGCCGCTGCTTCGACGCCGTGGAGCCGGACCCCTTCCGCGGCCAGAAGACCTGGGAGCAGGGCGAGGCCCGCATGCAGGCGGACGCCCTGCTGCTGGCCCTGCAAAAGGGCGGGCTGACGGCCCGGGACCTGGACTGCGTCTTTGCCGGCGACCTGCTGAACCAGAACATCGGGGCCACCTTCGGCCTGCGGGATTTCAGCATCCCCTTCTGCGGCATCTACGGGGCCTGCTCCACCATGGGCGAGACGCTGCTGCTGGCCGCCATGGCCATCGCCTCCGGCGCGGTCCGCATGGCCGCGGCTCAGACCTCCTCCCACTTCTGCACGGCGGAGCGCCAGTACCGCATGCCCCTGCCCTACGGCAGCCAGCGCTCCCCCACCGCCCAGTGGACGGCCACGGCGGCGGGCTGCTGCATCCTGAGCGCCCAGTCGGAGGGGCCGTATATCACCCACGCCGTGCGGGGCCGCATCGTGGATCTGGGCGTGACGGACATGACCAACATGGGCGCAGCCATGGCCCCCGCCGCCTTCGACACCCTGCAGGCCGCCTTCCGGGACACCGGAACGTCTCCCAAGGACTACGACCTGATCCTCACCGGCGACCTGGGGGACGTGGGCAGCCGCATCCTGACGGAGCTGTTCCGCCGGGAGGGCGTGGAGCTGGCCAACTATACCGACTGCGGCCTGCTGCTCTACGACCGTCAGCGGCAGGATATGCACGCCGGGGGCAGCGGCTGCGGCTGCTCGGCGGCGGTGCTGTGCGGCTATCTGCTGCCGGAGCTGCGCCGGGGCCGGTGGCAGCGGGTGCTGTTCGCCCCCACCGGGGCGCTGCTGAGCACCACCAGCGCATTTCAGGGGGAGAGCATACCGGGCATCTGCCACGCGGTGGTGCTGTCCCGGACCAAGGAGGACGTGTGATGGAGTATCTCAATGCCTTTCTCTGCGGCGGGCTGCTGTGCGCCGTGGGGCAGATCATTCTGGACAAGACCAGCCTGACCCCGGCCCGTATCCTGACGGGCTATGTGGTGGCGGGCGTGGTGCTGCAGGCGGCGGGGGTATACCAGTACGTGGTGGACTGGGGCGGCGCAGGCGCTACCGTGCCGCTGACGGGGTTTGGATACTCGCTGGCCAAGGGCGCGGCGGAGGCCGTGGCAGAGCAGGGCCTGCTGGGCGTGCTTACCGGCGGGCTCAGCGCCACGGCCGGCGGCATCGCCGCGGCCATCGTGTTCTCCCTGCTGGCGGCGCTGCTGGTACGGCCCAAAGAAAAGCGTTGACAAATACCCGCCTGGGGTATATAATGCATCCGTGATCAAAAATACCCCCAGGAGGTATATTTCTATGGAACCCACTTGCTGCTGCCATGAGAAAACCAAGCATCGCACCCCGGAGGAGCAGAAAAAGCTCCTGAACCGCCTGTTCCGCATCGAGGGCCAGGTCCGGGGCCTGCAGGAGATGCTCCGCAAGGACGCCTACTGTCCCGACATCCTGGTCCAGGTGTCCGCCGTCAGTGCGGCGCTGAACAGCTTCAACAAGGAGCTGCTGGCGGCGCACATCCGCACCTGCGTGGCGGACGGCATCCGGCAGGGGGACGATGGGGTCATCGACGAGCTGGTGACCACCCTGCAAAAGCTGATGAAATAAGGAGATGGCAGTATGACAGAAAAATTCGTCATCACCGGTATGACCTGCGCCGCCTGCGCCGCCCATGTGGAGAAGGCCGCGTCCAGCGTCCCCGGTGTACACAACGCGTCGGTGAATCTGATGCTGGGCTCCCTGGTCTGCGACCGGGACGAGGGCGTGGACCCGTCGGCCATCGTCGCCGCCGTGACGGCGGCGGGCTACGGCGCCGCGCCGGAGAGCGAGGCCCGGCGGGACCTCCACGCGGAGCAGGACGCCGCGGTAAAGGCTATGGGCCGCCGCCTGCTGTGGTCGGTGGTATGCCTGGTGCCGCTGTTTTACCTGAGCATGGGCCACATGATGGGCCTGCCCGTGCCCATGTTCATGCACACGCAGCCCCTGCTGTCGGCCTTCGTGCTGCTGGCCCTGACCATTCCCATCCTGATCCTGAACCGCAGCTACTTCACCGTGGGCTTCTCCCGGCTGTTCAAGGGCGCGCCCAACATGGACTCGCTGGTGGCCCTGGGCGCAGCGGCAGGGCTGGTATACAGCCTGATCGAGATGGGTCTGCTGGCCGCCGGCAGGGTCACCGGCATGCCCGACCTGTATTTCGAGTCGGCGGGCATGATCCTGTCCCTAGTGACCGTGGGCAAGTACCTGGAGGAGCGCTCCAAGGGCAAGACCACCGGGGCCATCACCGCTCTGCTGGCTCTGGCGCCGGAGTCCGCCGTGGTGCGCCGCGACGGCAAGGAGGTCACCGTGCCCACCGGGGACATCCACCCCGGCGAGACGGTCATCGTCCGCCAGGGCGGGCGCATCCCCGTGGACGGCACCGTCACCGCCGGCAGCGGCACCGTGGACGAATCCGCCCTCACCGGCGAGAGCATGCCGGTAGAGAAGGGCGCGGGCGACAAGGCCGTCTCCGCCACCATCCTCACCGGCGGCTATCTGGAGCTGACGGCGGACCGCGTGGGCGCGGACACCACCTTGTCCCAGATCATCCAGCTGATGGAGCAGGCCGCCAGCGGCAAAGCGCCCATCAGCCGTCTGGCGGATAAGATCAGCGCCGTGTTCGTGCCGGTGGTCATCTCCATCGCGCTGCTCGCGGCTATTCTGTGGGCCACTGTGGGCGGCATGGGCGTGCGCTTCTGCCTGTCCATCGCCATCGCCGTGCTGGTGATCTCCTGCCCCTGCGCGCTGGGCCTGGCCACACCGGTGGCCATCACCGTGGCCACCGGCAAGGCGGCGGAGCAGGGCATCCTCATCAAGTCCGCCGCCAGTCTGGAACTGATGGGCCGGGTGGACACGGTGGTGCTGGACAAGACCGGCACCGTCACCCAGGGCAAGCCCCAAGTCACCGACCTGCTGTGCGCAGAGGGCATGGACGAGGAGACACTGCTGCGGGCTGCCGCGTCGCTGGAAACGCCCTCTGAGCACCCGCTGGCCGGGGCCATCGTGGCCGAGGCGGAAAGACGCGGCCTGGCCCTGCGGCCTGTGACCGATTTCGCCGCCGTGGCCGGCGGCGGCGTCACCGCGCAGACGGAGGGCGTGACGCTGCTGGCAGGCAACGAGCCGTTTATGGAGCGCTCCGGCATCGCCGTCAGCCCGGCGCTGCGCGACGGCGCAGCCGCCCTGGCTGAGGACGGCAAGACGCCGCTGTTCATCGCCGCCGGCACCGCGCTGCTGGGCGTTATCGCCGTGGCAGACGTGGTCAAGGCGGACAGCGCGGCGGCCATCGCCGCCCTGCGGGGCATGGGCTGCGACGTGGTGCTGCTCACCGGCGACAACCAGCGCACCGCAGACGCCATCGCCCGCCAGGTGGGCGTCAGCCGCGTCATCGCGCAGGTCCTGCCCCAGGACAAGGCCCGGGTGGTGCAGGAGCTGCAGCAGCAGGGCAAGAAGGTGGCCATGGTGGGCGACGGCATCAACGACGCCCCGGCGCTGGTGACGGCGGACGTAGGACTGGCCATCGGCGCGGGCACGGACGTGGCCATCGAGTCGGCGGATATCGTGCTGATGCGCAGCAGCCTGATGGATATTGCGGATGCGGCAGCGCTGTCCCGGGCCACGCTGCGGAACATACGGCAGAACCTGTTCTGGGCATTTTTCTACAATTCCGTGGGCATTCCGGTGGCGGCAGGCGTGCTGTATCCAGCCTTCGGCATCACCCTGAACCCCATGATCGCGGCGGCGGCCATGAGCCTGAGCAGCGTGTGCGTGGTGTCCAACGCCCTGCGGCTGCGGGGGTGGACAGCATCTTGGAACAAGCAAGAAAGTCATGGAAATCGTGAAGAAACGGTGCAGCGCACCGAGGAGAAAACAGACATTGACAAGGAGGATACGACAATGACCAAGAAAACCCTCACCATCAAGGGGATGATGTGCGCCCACTGCGTGGCACATGTGGAAAAGGCGCTGACGGCCCTGGGCGTGCAGGCGGAGGTAGACCTGACCTCCGGCACCGCGGTGGTCACCGGCGAGGTGAGCGACGAGGCGCTGAGGAAGGCCGTCACCGACGCAGGATACGAGGTCATGGAGATCAAGTAACGACGCATAACGCAAAAAGAACCGCCGGAGGGCGGTTCTTTTTTGTGCAGGGTGGGGCAGGCTCGCTGCGGAGGGCGGATGTGGGCATCCGCCCCTATAAAAAGGATACGGATCGCCGCGTCGGGCTGCGCCCTCCTCGCAATGACACCTCATCCGTCAGCCTGCGGCTGACACCTGTCTCCCTGCAGGTCGGTCGGTTCGCGGGTCTGACAGGCCACCGGCCTGTCATTCAACACCGCGAACCCCTCGAGGGGAAGGCTTTTGGGTGCGTGCGACGGCGGTAGTGCGAACCTCGCAAGGGGAAGGCAAAAAGGGCGGACAGAGTCGTCGGCCCCTACAACGGTTCACCGGAAGTCTCCGCGAGCGGGCCGTACCCCAAGGGCACTTGTGGGCGGGCCGTTGGGGACGCCGGCCCCTACAAAAAGAGGACGGATCGCCACGGGCGCGAAGCGCCCATGCAATGACAGGGCAAGGGGGAGGAAGAGATGGTCGTATATTTGGCGTTTGGGCGGCGGACGGAGATGACGGTGCGGCAGGCGGAGGGCATGCCGCTGTGGTGTGTGACGGTGAGGCAGGGGCTGCTGGCCCGGCGGCGGTGCGTGCGGCTGCTGCGGGACCTGTGGGACCGGGGCGCGCGGCGGTATATCTGCCGGGAGGCCCCGCTGGCGGCGTTGGCGGAGACGGCGGGGCTGACGCCGTATCCGGTGCTGCCGCTGCGCCTGGCGCTGCTGGAAAAGCTGTTGGCGGTGCAGTGCCCGGCGGGGGCGGCGGAGGGCGCTGCGGTGCTGCGCTGCGGAAGCGGCGGGGAGGAGATCGCCGGTGGGGCGCTGCCGGTGCTGGCCGCGTGGGCGCGGTGCGTGCGGCTGGACATGGAGCGGCCGGAGATGCTGGCGGGGGAGCTGCTGTACCGCTGGGGCGTGGCCGCCGGGGACGGGGGACGGCCGGTGGCGGTGACGGTGGTGTGCGGCGCGGTGCAGGAGCTGCCGGCGGGGCCGGTGGTGTATCTGACGGAGGACTGTGCCGCGCGGCAGCAGCTGGAGTGGACGGCGCCCGGGGCGGAGAAGCTGCCGGTGCCGGCGACAGAGGCGCTGGCGGCGGCACTGGTGGAGGCGGGAAGGTGGCGGGCGGCGGATATCCGCGTGTTGGGGTGCGATGCAGAGACAGAAAAGCCCCCGCAGGGGCGACCCTGCGGGGGAGAGGGACGGAGGGGGGCTCAGCCCTTGGCGTGGTGGGAGAAATAGTCCTGCAGGACGGCGAGACTTTCCTGCCGCAGGACGCCGGAGGTGACCTGGGGATGCCAGAAGGAGTTGTCAAACACCATTTTGGAGCAATTGCAGCCCTCGTTGCCCAGAAGGTGCTCCAGGTCATCGTTGCTGGCACCGTAGACCAGGCGGCCCAGCTTGACCCAGACCAGGGCGCCGCTGCACATGAAGCAGGGCTCACAACTGGAATAGAGGGTGTAGTCCCGCAGGTCGGTGATGGCGGTCTCGGCGCAGAAGGTGCGGATGAGGCCGGCCTCGCCGTGGAAGGTGGGGTCGTGCCGGGTATAGATCTGGTTTTCGTTGGTGAATACCACCTGGCCGTCCTTTACCAGTACGGCGCCGAAGGGCTCATTGCCATGGGCAACGGCCTGGCGGGACAGCTGGATGGCCTGCTTCATAAATACTTCGTCGTTCATCGTATGTGCTCCTTCTGTGGGAAAGGTTGATCTGTGACGGCTTTCATTATAAGGCCGGGGGCGGGGAGGTGCAAGCATTTTGAACAGAGGAAGGGGAGAAAAGGTGCGCAGATTTGAGCGGCAGACGCTATTTCCTCGCTTGACATACGGCGGGAAAGTTACTATAATGCAACGTGACATATTGTTTATATCCCGCATGACGGGTATCCTTAAGGATAGAAAGGGAAGTGCAGCATGGCTAAGGAATTCAAAATGAGTCAGGCTCGGTTCGACGAGCTGAAGCAGGAGCTGGAGTACAGCAAGACCACCCGCGCCGACGAGGTGGCGGAGCTTATCAAGGAGGCCCGCGGCTTCGGCGACCTCAGCGAGAACAGCGAGTACGACGAGGCGAAGAACGAGCAAGGCAAGCTCTACTCCCGCATCGCCGAGCTGGAGGACATCCTGCTCCATGCCGTGATCGTGGACGAGTCCGAGATGGATTCCGACAAGATCTCCATCGGCTGCACCGTGACCGTGACCAATCTGGACACACGAAAGCAGCTGCCCGCCTATAAGATCGTCGGTTCTCAGGAGGCCGACGTGATGAGCCGCGCTATCAGCGAAGACTCTCCTTTTGGCAAGGCGCTGATGGGCCGCAAGGCGGGCGAGGAAGTGACGGTGGAGGCGCCCAAGGGCATCATCCACTACCGGATCGACAAGATCGAGCGATAAACACCGCCGAAGGCGGCGGTACGACAGATAAAGGAGGCTGCATTATGGCAGACGAGACCAACCGCAACATCAACGAACAGCCCCAGGCCCAGCAGGACATGGGCGAGCTGCTGCGCATCCGCCGCGAGAAGCTGAAGGCTTTGCAGGACGAGGGGCGCGACCCCTTTACCATCACCAAGTTCGATGTGACGCATCACACCCAGGACATCAAGGACAACTTTGACGCCATGGAGGGCCAGAAGGTGGCCGTGGCGGGCCGGCTGATGAGCAAGCGCGGCATGGGTAAGGTGTCCTTCTGCGATCTGCAGGACAAGACCGGCCGCATCCAGATCTACGCCCGGAAGGACGAGATGGATGAGGACAGCTATAACCGCTTCAAGAAGTACGACATCGGCGACATCGTGGGCGTCAACGGCGAGGTGTTCCGCACCCAGCGGGGCGAGATGTCCGTCCGCGCCCGGGAGATCACGCTGCTGAGCAAGTCCCTGCGGCCGCTGCCGGAGAAGTTCCACGGCCTGACCGACAAGGAGGCGCGGTATCGCCAGCGGTATGTGGATCTGATCATGAACCCGGAGAGCAAGCGGAACTTCGAGATCCGCAGCCGGTTCGTGGCGTATCTGCGCCGGTATCTGGACGGCCTGGGCTTCATGGAGGTGGAGACGCCCGTTCTCAGCCCCATCGCCGGCGGCGCCAACGCCCGGCCCTTCATCACCCACCACAACGCCCAGGACATCGACATGTATATGCGCATCGCCACCGAGCTGCACCTGAAGCGGCTGATCGTGGGCGGACTGGAGCGCGTGTATGAGGTGGGCCGTATCTTCCGCAACGAGGGCATGGACACCAAGCACAACCCGGAGTTCACCACCTGCGAGCTGTATCAGGCGTACACCAACCTGGACGGCATGATGGACATTCTGGAGGGCATCCTCACCGGTGCGGCCAAGGAGATCCTGGGCAGCTATCACGTCCAGTGGCTGGGCCACGACATCGACCTGACGCCCTCGTGGCAGCGGGTGACCATGGCCGACGCGGTGAAGAACGTCACCGGCGCGGACTTCATGGCCTGCATCGGCGACGCCGACAAGGGCGTGGAGCTGGCCAAGAGCGCGGGCGTGGACATGGACGGCGTGCCCCACACCTGGGGCAACGCGCTGTACGAGACCTTCGACCAGAAGGTGGAGGAGACGCTGATCCAGCCCACCTTCATCACCATGTATCCCGTGGAGGTCAGCCCGCTGGCCAAGCGCAGCCCCGAACAGCCGGAGCTGACGGAGCGCTATGAGATGTTCATCTGCGGCTGCGAGATGGGCAATGCCTTCAGTGAGCTGAATGACCCCATCGACCAGTACCAGCGCTTCAAGGCCCAGGCGGAGAAGCGGGCCAACGGCGACGAGGAGGCCGACATGATGGACGAGGACTTCGTCATGGCGCTGGAATACGGCATGCCGCCCACCGGCGGACTGGGCTTCGGCATCGACCGCTGCGCCATGATGCTGTGCGGCACGGATTCCATCCGGGACGTGATTTTGTTCCCCACAATGAAACCTTTGGACTCCGACAAGAAGGTTTCCAAGGAAGTTTCGGCTCCTGCGGAGGCTGCTCAGGCGGCTCCGGTTGTGGAGGAAAAAATTGATTTTTCTAATGTTCAGATCGAGCCTCTGTTCCAGGACCAGGTGGATTTTGACACCTTCTCCAAGAGCGATTTCCGCGCCGTGAAGATCAAGTCCTGCGAAGCCGTGAAAAAGTCCAAAAAGCTCTTAAAGTTCGTTTTGGACGACGGAACCGGCACAGATAGGGTCATTTTGAGCGGAATTCACGAGTATTATGAGCCGGAAGAACTGGTGGGCAAGACCTGCATCGCCATTACGAACCTGCCGCCCCGCCCGATGATGGGCATTGATTCCTGCGGTATGCTCATCTCCGCCGTGCATCACGAAAACGGCGAAGAAAAGCTGCATTTGCTGATGGTTGATCCCCACATCCCCGCCGGCGCAAAGCTCTATTGATTGCCCCCCTGATCGGGTTAAAAAAGCCTCTCGTACACCAATCCGTACACCAATTTACACCAAGGGTGCACCACGGATGCCGAGAAAAATGTGCGATTGAATTTCAGCCTCGCAGAAGTGATTCTGCGGGGCTGTTTTTTTGAAAACTATATATTCAGATATGAGACTCGGTGAGAAATCACCGGGTCTTATTTTTTGCGCTCACTACGCCTACTAAACAGGTGCAGTGGGCGCTTTTTTGTCTTCTGGAACCGGCACAAAAGATTTTTTTGAAAAAGTGTGGGAATCTCGCAAAAAAATTCGGCAAAGAGAAAGTGAGAAGGCGAAAAGCCTTCCGGGAACCTTGAAAATTTCATATACATTCATCAGATACATTCCTTGAGCCAACAGCCAAATGAAGGTACGCCAAGACCCACCTGCCGCTAACGGTATCAGCGGGACAAAAGGTGGAGAGCGACCCCGAGACCATTCTGAAATATCTGGCAGCTACGGATACGGCCACGACAGGCTTAGGGGTATAATGATACTTTTCTACGGAACCGGCGGAGTACCCGGCGGGGGTGAGATTCCCATGGACCCGATTCGCTATCGGGCGTCTGATGACTTCCTTTTCTGCATTTAGGGTTCGAGGAAAAATGAAATGCAGCGACGAAAGCCCCAAAGGATGCTTTGAGGCTTTCGTGGATCAGAAATGATTCAAATTTAGAGAAAGGAGAAAAACCCCATGGAAAACTGTAAGGTGATCGCCATCACGAATCAGAAGGGCGGCGTCGGCAAAACAACGACCGCAGTCAATCTCGGCGTGGGACTTGCAAGCTCCGGGAAACGGGTCCTGCTGGTAGATGCTGATCCGCAGGGCAGCTTAACGGTGAGCCTCGGCATAAAGAACCCAGACGAGCTGGATGTATCGCTGTCTTCCCTTATGCAGTCGGTCATTGATGATGAGCCGCTTGCAGAGGGTGCAATTATCCGGCACCAGGAGGGTGTGGATTTGCTCCCCTCCAACATTGAACTCTCCGGTATGGAAACGGGCCTGTTCAATGTCATGAGCCGTGAGTATGTTCTGAAGAACGCCATCGACGGCATGAGAAAGAGCTACGACTACATTCTGATTGACTGTATGCCCTCGCTGGGTATGATGACGGTCAATGCGCTGGTTGCGGCAGACAGTGTGATTATCCCGTCTCAGCCGAACTTCCTGTCAACCAAAGGTCTTAACCTGCTTCTGCGCTCCATTTCAAAGATCAAGCGGCAGATCAACCCGAGATTAAAGATTGACGGCATTTTGCTGACGATGGTGGATAACCGCACCAACAACGCCAAGGCGATTATTTCCTCGCTTCGTTCTACCGTGGGAGAGAACATCCGCGTGTTTCGTTCCGAGATTCCCTTTTCGGTAAGAGCTGCGGAGTGCAGTCTTTCCGGAGAGAGCATCTTCTCTCACGACAGGAACGGCAAGGTCGCAGCAGCGTATGAGGCTCTGACGAAGGAGGTGACAGAGCTTGAAGAGCGTGCAAAAAATCGATCTGGGCCTGACCGGGTACGATGAGCTTTTCATGAATGACGCGGAGCGAAAGGAAAACAAGCTCCCGCGCATTTATGATATTCCCCTCTCGGAGATCGACGATTTTCCCGACCACCCCTTCAAGGTGAAGCTGGACGAGGACATGGATCAGCTTGTCCAGAGCATCAAGGAGCGCGGGATCATCACACCTGTTACGCTCCGACCGAAGGAAGATGGTCGGTACGAGATCGTATCGGGGCATCGCAGAAAGAAAGCCTGCGAGCTTGCCGGGTTTGATACCGTGAAGGCCGAGGTGCGGGAGATGACCCGTGATGAGGCCATCATCCTGATGGTGGAATCGAACCTGCAGCGTTCTGTGATCCTGCCGAGTGAAAAGGCTTTTTCTTACAAGATGCGCTTGGAGGCCATGAATCGCCAAGGACAGCGTACAGATTTAACTTGTTCCCCAGTGGGGAACAAGTTGCCCGGAGTAAAGTCTTCAACGGTTATGGCAGAAGAAGTGGGAGAAAGCAAAAACACTATCTTCCGTTATATCCGCCTCACCGAGCTCATTCCGGAGCTTCTGGATTTGGTTGATGAGGGACGCATTGCGTTCAGACCTGCGGTGGAGCTTTCGTACCTGCAAAAAGAGGAACAGGGTGCGCTGCTGGAGCAAATCTCTTACGCAGATGCCACGCCGTCCCTTGCCCAAGCCATTAAGCTGAAGCGGTTCTCTCAGGACGGAAAGCTGAATAACGAGGTCATTGAGTCGATCATGAGCGAGGAAAAGCCGAACCAGCGGGAGAAAATCAACATCAAGTACGCCGAGGCCAGGAGGTTTATCCCTGCCAGCGTTCCTTACGAAAAAACCGGTGAGTATATTCTGAAAGCGCTGGAATATTATCACCGGTATCAGGAAAGGCAGAAAAGTCGGAATGACGCAAGATAGGTTCTTCGCCAAGGGGGCAGTCTACCCTTTTGACGCTGCGTCAGCGCCGTTCCCCCTCTCACACTCTCCCCCTCATTTACCGGCAATACCAGCTCAAAAGGAAAATATACAGGCGGCACAATTGAAGAAAACCAAGTGCATTCGTACAATATGAGAAAAAACAGTCATTGGAGGTCATCCCATGAAAAAGAATCTCATGTTGTGCGCGCTCCTGCTTTCTGTATTGCTTTCCGGATGCGCCGCAGAGCCCTTGCAAGGGCAAGCGGCAGCAAACACCACGGAGGCTCCCACGCTGCAGGAAGGAACGCCTGCTTCCTTTGAGCCGGTATCCACAGATTCAAGCGCTCCCGCCAAAGCACCGACAGAAGCCGCCGATCCAGCAGCTTGTATACCAAATGAGGACAAGCACGATAGCAGCCTGAGCTTTTCTTCTGAGCCGGTAAGCGCACCCACAGAATCGAATGCGCCGGCATCGGAGGAAGACCGGCAGGCACCCGTGCTTCCGGAGAAGCCGGAGAAAGCAGAAAGTCCGAAAGAGGAACCGTCCGTTCCTGCGATAACCGAGCCGGAAACGGCTCCGAAGCCCGAGCCTACATTTGATATCGACTGCTGGATTTCCTACGCAAAAAGCACGGCGGTGAGCTTGGGGCTGACCTTGGATAGCTCAGCAACCGATTGCTGGGACAATCCGATCATCGCAAAGCCGACCTGCATCTATCTGGAGCGAGACATCAGCTCCCGTCTGAACAGATATGCGAAGGACGAGGAGGTAACCGCTGTCTGGATCTGGTACGAATGCGTCGGCACAAGCAGCTACCTGATCTATATCGGGTACGCATAAGCATCATCAAATCAATACACCGAAATGAGCATCGTGGAAGCACGGTGCTTTTTTCATGCCTTGAAGGAGGACAGAACGAATGAAGAAGATTTTCAAAAGAGGAATGTCAGGACTGCTTGCAGTCCTTATGGCACTCACCGTGCTTGCGGGCTTTGGCACGACAACGGCCTTCGCCGCAAGCGAAACAGCGGAGTCCTATATGATTTCTTTCCCCCGTGACGGGGACGCTGCTCAGATTTACTCCGAGGACGCATGGGGACACTCCGCGAAAAACTATATGAACGGCTGGGCAACAGGCTCCAGCAACTATACTACCCTGCACTGCATGGATTCCTTTGACGGGAAGGTGTGCTACTGCATCGAGCCCGGCCTTTCCCGAAATGTCGGCGATACCTATCACGGCTTCGGTGAGGATTTCTGGGATAACTATCCCAGCCAGTACAACAACACCATCCAGCCGGACGACATTAAGCTGCTGCTGGGCCGTATCATGCAGTATGGCTATCAGGGCAACCTTTCCACCTCGTGGAGATCGCAGAACGATTCCGATGCGGATAAGCTGGCCCACGCCTTTGCTACCCAGCTGCTCGTTTGGGAAACGGTTGTGGGCGAGCGCGATGCGGACTTTGACCATGTGAGCACCGGCGGCTATGACGAGATCCTGTCGCTGGTTTCCCCCAATCATCCGCTGTATAGCCGAATCATGGACTATTACGACAGCATCGAGTCCAGCGTGCAGAGCCACGCCGTTTGCCCGAGCTTTATGAGCAGAAGCAGCGGCGGCGCAAGGACCATTGAGCTTGCGTGGGACGGCAGTCAGTACATTGCCGAGCTCACGGATACCAACCGCGTGCTGTCACAGTTTACCTTCTCTGCCAGTGAGACGGGCTTTCATTTCAGCGTGTCGGGCAACACGCTCACTATCACCACCGATACGGCTCCCAGCGGCAATGTGACGATCTCCGCAAGTCGAAGCGCTTCCCGCTGCGGCGTTCTTGTTTGGACGGACTATAAGTACGGCCCCAACGGCGGCGTTCAGGATACCATCACCTATACGGCCTCCGTCAGCGACCCTGTAAGAGCCTTTCTGAATCTGAAGGTCAGTTACGGCAGCACCAAAATCATCAAGACCAGCGAGGACGGCAGGGTAGACGGCATTACCTTCACCATCACCGGCGAGGGCGTCAATCAGACCGTTACCACCGACCGAAACGGTGAAATTCACATCGACAATCTGATGCCCGGCATTTATACCGTCACTGAACAGAGCTACGACAAGTATGTACCCCAGGAAAGCCACCGTGTCACCGTGCTTGCCGGGCAGACGGCGACGGTTTCCTTTAACAATGTGCTCCGCCGCGGCGAGCTTACCGTGACCAAAACCTCCGATGACGGACTGAATCAGGGCGTGAAGTTCCACCTTTTTGGAACCTCCCTCAGCGGTCTGCCTGTAGATGAATACGCCGTCACCGATGAAAACGGCGTGGCGACTTTCCGGGATGTGCTCATCGGCACCGGCTACACACTGGAGGAGATGGACAACGCCATTCGCTATGTGGTTCCCAACAGCCAGAGCGCCGCAGTGGAATGGAACAGTGTAACCAATAAGAGCTTTTCCAACATCCTCAAGAAATTCAATGTCACCGTCACTAAGAGTGACTGTGAGGTCGGAACGGCGCAGGGCGACGCTTCGCTTGCCGGTGCCGCCTACGGCATTTATAAGGGCGATCAGCTTGTGGATACCTACTACACCGACGAGAACGGCCAGTTCACCACCGGCTATTATGTCTGCGGCGACGACTGGACGATTCGTGAGATCAGCCCCTCCGAGGGCTATCTGCTGGACAGCACCGTTTATCCTGTCGGTGCAGAGGCGGCCAATTACACCGTTGAGCTGAACGCTGCGCCTGCTGTGGCTGTTGCCGAGCAGGTGCAGAAGGGCAATATCGCCATCATCAAGCACTCGGATAACGGCGATACGCAGATCGAAACTCCCGAAGAAGGTGCGATTTTTGCCATCTATCTGAAATCTGCAGGCAGCTATGAGGCGGCAAAGGATACGGAGCGGGACTACCTGACTTGCGATGAAAACGGCTTTGCCCAGAGCAAGGACCTGCCCTACGGCGTGTATACCGTGCATCAGGTCTCCGGCTGGGAGGGCCGTGAGCTGATGAGCAACTTTGATGTGTTCATTGCCAAGGACGGCGAAACCTACCGCTACCTCATCAACAACGCCAACTTTGAGTCCTTCATTAAGGTCATCAAGGTAGACGCGGAGACCGGCAATACCATTCCCTATGCAGGTGCGGGCTTCCAGATCTTCCGTCCGGATGGCTCCAAGGTGGAAATGACCTTTACCTATCCGGAGGTTACCACCATCGACACCTTCTACACCAATGATGCCGGCATGCTCATCACGCCGGAGAAGCTGGAGTTTGGCAAGGGCTACTCCCTCAAGGAGGTCTCCGCTCCTTACGGCTATGTGCTCAGTCATGAGGCGGTCAAGTTCGATGTGACCGAAGAGAATTCCACCGAGGAAAGCGGCGTGACAATCGTTGCAGTGAAGCTGGGCAATTACGCGCAGAAGGGCATCATCAAGATTTCCAAAACCGGTGAGGTGTTTGCCTCTGTTACGGCGGCGGACGGGGTCTATCAGCCGGTCTATACGGTGCAGGGACTTGCGGGAGCAACCTATGAGATCAAGGCAACGGAGGACATCTACACCCCGGATGGTACGCTGCGCTGCAGCGCCGGCGAGGTGGTGGATACGGTGACCACCGGCGCAGATGGCACGGCGGAGAGCAAGCCGCTGTATCTGGGAAAATACGAAATCACCGAGATGAAAGCCCCCGACGGCATGGTCATTAACAAGGACGCCCATACCGCAGAGCTTGTCTATGCCGGGCAGGAGATTGAGATCACCGAAACCGCTGCCAGTTTCTGCAATGACAGACAGAAGACGCGGATTTCTCTTTCCAAGGTGCTGGAGCAGAACAAGCAGTTCGGTATCGGTATGAATAACGAGCTTTCCGCCGTGACCTTCGGCTTCTATGCCGCCGAGGAGCTTACCGCAGCAGACGGCTCCGTCATTCCTGTGGACGGTCTCATCGAGATCATGTCCCTTGATGAAAACGGAAAGGCTGTGCTCAAGAGCGATGTTCCCTTCGGCAGCTACTATGTCAAGGAAATCAGCACCGACAGCCACTACATTCTCTCCGATGAGAAGTACCCTGTGACCTTCGCCTATGCCGGTCAGGAAATTCCCGTTGTGGAGCTTGCCGTCAATGACGGAAAGAGCATTACCAACGAGATGATTTACGGAGAAATCCACGGCATGAAGAAGGACGAGGACGGCAAGGCACTGGCCGGAGCTACCATCGGTCTGTTCCTTACTGACGGCACAGAGCCTATCCTGACCACCGTTTCCGCAGAGGACGGCAGCTTCACCTTTGCGGACATCCCTTATGGCGAGTATGTGGTTCGTGAAATCGCTGCACCGGAGGGCTATGTGATGGATGACACGCCTTATACCGTGAAGGTGGATCAGAACGGCGCTGTGGTCGAGATTGAGATCACCAACAAGCTCATTCGCGGCAGCGTTCAGCTGACCAAGGTGGATAAAGACTACCCAGACCACCATCTGAGCGGCGCGGTCTTTGAGGTGTACCGTGACGGAAAGCTTGTGGGCCAGATGGAGGAGCTGTCCGACGGCGTCTACAAGCTGGATGATCTGCCCTACGGCGATTACACGCTGAAGGAAACTGAGGCCCCCAAGGGCTTCTTCCTTGATGAGAAGACCTACAGTTTCTCCATTAAGGAAGATGGTAAAACCGTCGTCGTGGAAAATGAGGCCGGAAAGGGCTTTGTCAACCAGGCACAGACCGGAGGCATTCGCATTGAAAAGACTTCGGATGACGGCGTGCTGAAGGGCTTTACCTTCCGTGTGGAGGGCTCGGATATCACCGGCAATGCCTTCAGCAAGGACTTTGTGACCGATGAGAAGGGTCAGATCCACATCGAGGGGCTGCGCATCGGCGATTATGTGATCTCCGAGGTGTCCAACAAAGCCAACGAGAAGTATGAGCTTCCCGCAAATGTCACCGTAACCGTTCACGAAGGAAAGACGGTCGTTGCCAAATTCCATAACAAGCTCAAGCCTGTTACGGATATCCCCAAGACCGGAGATACCACCAATATGCCTCTTTGGGCAGCACTTGCCGGTATCTCTGCAATCGGTGCAGGTGCGGCGGCTTTCTTTACCTTCCGAAAAAAGAAGGAGGTAGGCAAGCATGAGCGCTAAGGTCATCATCGGCATCGGTCTTGTGGTGTTTATTATCGCAGGGCTGATCGTTCTTCGCCTGAAGAACAGAAAGTAAAAACGCCAAGGGGCGGCATCCGCAAAAAGATGCCGCCCCATTTGCAAAAGGAGACGCTATGGAAGAGACAAGAAAAATCGGAGATTACTCCGTGAAGTATTCCATGTATATCGGGCACAAGGATATTGCTCTGGGCGAGAATCCCAACGCCGACAAGGATGAACGGTATATGTGCTGCTTTGTAGAGACCAACGCTATTTTTGAGCGCTATTCCGGGGTGCTGGTCAGCGACGATTTTGCGGAGATTGCAAAGGTGTTCGGACAGCGCGTAGCAGACGCAGCCGAGGAAATTATTCAGGAAAACGAAAGAGCCTGTCAGGAGGTCGGCATGAATGAGGAACTCACAACAAATAGTTGTAAGCCCATTTCCTATGAGGATTCCATCGAGAACAAGGTGGTTGTCGTCAAGGGTAGCATTCTCCGGCCTGAGTTCCGCCACGCCAATCACCAGCTTATGCTGTGTACCGGCGGCTTCGGCGCGCAGGCCAATGCGCGAGGCCGTACCTGCTACTGCATTTCTCTGTACGACGGGAGAAAGACCTCCTTTTATCGCACGGATTTTCTCGGTGTCATGGAGGAAAAGCGCCTTCCCGAATGGGCGCAGAAGGGCTTGGAGAAAGCAAAAGAGATACACGCGCAGGAAAAGAAGCCGGCTAAAGGAAGAGGTGACGCAAGATGATCGAGTATGAAAAAAGAGCAATGATCGAGGCGGAGGACAAATATACCTTTCGCCAGAGCACGCAGATTTCCATGCAAACCGGACTGATCGGTCACCTCCGGGCAGACATGGATACAGACGGCAACGGCTTTTTCAGCAGTTGGTTTGACTTCCGGGAAGAGCTGAAAACCGACGAGTTCAAGGCGGAGTTTGATGATGTAATCAACTCTCTGCGTGAGGAAGGCGACATTCTTCATAACCGCAGGGCGCTTGCCAAGTACTGCTATTGCACACCCCAAAGCCGTATGCAGGAGGAACCGGGCTACTATGGCGTTCGTGTGGATACCGAAAAATATGCCTATCTTCTGCGCCTGAACCCGGACAGAGGCGAATACAACCTGTACTGCTATTGCTATCGCCGGGACTGGCTCGATCAGCACCTGAAGGACGCAGAGAAAGGAATCCGTTTTATTGACAGCCATTACAAGGAGCTGTTTCGCATTCCGGATGGCGGCAAGGTGAAAATCCACTATTCGTGGAATGAAGACCAGATTCGCACCTGCCGGTATATCGACGACTACCATGTGGAGATCGGGAGCAACCTCTATCACATCTGCGAGTTTGCCGAGCGCATGGAATATGGCGGCCATACCTGCGAGCCGGTTCGGGACGACCTGCCCGAGCGGTGCTACAGCGTTCTTTCCGGCAGCGACGAAATCATTATCATCAAGCGCGGTGAAAAGGGCTACTTCAAGACGGACATTCCCGTTACCGACAAGGACGAAGCCCGGAGCATCGTGAATGAGTACAACACAAAGCTCGGCGTCAGCAAGGCGCAGGAAGAAGCCATGAAGGCCGGCTCTATGTTCGGCTTTCAGGTGCCCGCCGCAGACCCGAGAAATTATGACGCAGACGGAAAGCCTGTGATGCCGAAGGACAGAGGTGATGCACGATGAGTAAGGACGATTATCGTATTTGGTCTAATGCCGACCTTGACTATGAGGAGTGGAAAGATTGGATGGAGGAAGAATATCCGACGCTTTCCGATGACGAGCGCGTCGCCATGATGTATGAGGAAAACGGGCACTACCTTGAGGACGAACGGCTCAATCTGGACATTCAACTTTCCCAGCCCATTCTGGTTGTTGCCGATCTGGGGCTTTGGAATGGCAGGCGCACGGGATACAAAGAAATTCCCAGCGGCAATATCCGGGACTGCCTTTACTCTGATTACGACTACACCACATGGTATGTGGACCGAAACGGAGACTTCCGGTGCGATGACACCCACCATGACGGCACAAACCATTATCTCTATCGGGTGTATAAGGACAATGTTTCCCAGGCACAGAAAGACCGGCTCAAAGAAAAAATCTACAACGGCACAGCCACCAGAGCAGATATCGTCCGTGTCACCCGCAGACTTGGCGATGAAATCGGAAAGGTGTACGGCTGGAGCTTTCCTACCCGACAGAGAGAACGAGGTGAAGCGCGATGAACCAAGCACTGCCGAGCGAAAGTTATATTGCCAGACTGGACTATTTGGCTTTCAACGGAAAAGTATGCAGCAGCGTTGAGTACAGCGATGAGCAGCGCTTCCTGGAAGACCTGAAGGAGTCGCTTTATCACGGAGAGCCGCTGTGCGTCGTTCTCTACCGAGACCGGAACGGCAAGACGATTTCTCGTGCGTTTCTGAACGACCTGGATACACTGCCAAAAGGACTTTTCATAGAGGACAGTTCCCACAGAAAGCCGAAGGAAAGGGGTGAAGCACGATGAGAGTAAATGCCATGACAGAGAAGTTTGAGGATGTGACGGTTCTGGGGCATCCCATGCTTTTTACCTGCCTGCGGGTAGACCGTGATACCGTTCCACAGGGCATGTACATGTACGAGGTTCGCCACGATGATGACCAACAGGGCGAGCCGGTTCAGATTGCCAACTGGATCATGGTGAATCATTGGGGAACATTGATTTCCAATAGACCCATTCGCTTGGAGCCCCGACCGGATGGGAGAAACGCCTATCGCGACATTGATCCTGACAACGATTGGAACTATGAGGGCACGCTTACTACCGTGAAGGAGTACATGGAGAAGAATCCACCGGCGGTTCATAAGCAAAAAGACCACGAACCTGCGAGATAAGGAGAAGCTATGGATAAGAAGAAAGCCATCTGCGAATATCTCCGCAAAAATCATATTGGCAAAGAAAATGCCATCCACAGCAAGGAGCTTGAAAAGCTGTTTCTGCTTGACGGACGAAATATTCGCCGCAAGATCAGTGCCTTGCGGCAGGATGGCTTTCCTATTTGCAGCGATGAAACGGGCTACTATTACGCAGATAACCAGAAAGAGATCAATACCACCGTCTGCCGGCTGAATGAGCTTGTGACGAAGGTGTCCAACGCCAGAACCGGGCTTTTATTTGCATCGATCCTCGGAGAGAATGCGCAGACCGTTGAGGTCACGATCAAAGTAAGATAAGGAGGGAGTTCCCATGCCGAGCAAATACAGAATCATTTTGGAGATGGCGTCCCAGACTGCCAGGGATATCGCCTCCAATGCCGACCGATATACCGATTTTCTGATTACGGCGGCAAACAACTACAAGTACAGCTTTAAGGAGCAGCTGCTCATCCATGCGCAGAAGCCGGATGCAACGGCGTGTGCGGAAATCGACACATGGAATAAACTCGGCAGATGGGTAAACAAGGGCACGAAAGGTATCGCGCTGCTGATCGACAGAAATGTTCCCTACAAGCTGAGACATGTCTTTGATATCTCCGACACCAACAGCCGTGCCGGAAGGAACATCACCCTTTGGCAGATGAAGCTGGAGTACGAATATGCGGTATCGGAAAGCCTTCAGGCCAGCTTCGGCGATGTGGAGGAGCCGCGAGATTTCCCGCACCTTCTCATGGATATTTCCGGTTATGCCGTGGAGGATAATCTTTCAGATTATCTCATGGAGCTGAACGCTGTCAAAGCCGGCAGCTTTCTGGAGGAGCTGGACGACACAAGCCTTGAAGCGTGGCTGAAAACCACGCTGAAAAGCAGCGTCGCTTTTATGGCGCTCTCCCGTGCGGGGTATGAGCCGAGGCAGTATTTTGACCGGGAGGATTTCAGCCACCTCTTTGACTTCAACACCGTGGAGGTTATCTCCGTGCTCGGTGCCGCAGTCAGCGATATTTCTGAGATGGTCATCCGTGAAATGGGCGAAACCGTCAAGGAGATGGAGAAGGAGGAAAAGCGGAAGATTCGCACATTTGCGCAGACCGGTTCTTCTGCGTATCATAAGAACCGAACAGAAAACAAGGAAAGGAGCAACGAATATGGAACTGACCTATACGATGCAGGGGGATTATCTGATTCCCGATCTGACCGTGCCGGAGAGCCCGAAGCTTGGGAAGTATGGAATGCTGCGGCGGACATTCCTCCGCGAGCACCGGGATGGGATCTACACCGGGATGCTGCTGAACGGAACACTGAACCGTCATTTGGAGGAGGTGGACCGGCAGGCGCAGAAGATGCTGGACGACCTGACCGAGCAGATGAAGGCGCTGAACGGAGTGACGGAGCAGTTGAAGGCAGAGGATCAGATGCGGTGGGTGCAGATGATGAACTCCATTCGCCACTCGGCGGAGGAAGTGATTCTGAACGACCTGATCTACGCGTAACGCTCCCCACAGTTGAACAGCAGCAGGAAATTATCGCAGAAGCGGAGGAAGAAAAATCCTCCGCTTTTTCTATTTCTCAGGAGGACATCGACGCCATTCTGACACGGGGCAGCGGCATCCATCAGGGCAAATTCCGCATCTATGAGCAGTTTCTCAAACAGGATTCTTCTGAGAACAATATCGCCTTTTTGAAAAACGAATACGGCATCGGCGGCGCGTATCCTGCCGTTTCCGGCAGAAATCTCGATGAAAGCCACGACGCTAAAGGAATCAAAATCAGCAGAGGCAGAATCTCTCGGCCCGATGCGGAACTGCTTTTGCGGTGGAACAAGGTCGAGAAGCGGATCGGGGAGCTGATTCGCACCGACCGCTATCTGAGCCAAGCAGAAAAGGACAACTATCCTGCCTACCGGGAGCAGGCAGAAGCTCGGAGGAAACAAGGTGAAATCTCTGAGGAGTTCCGGTCGATTGTCTATGATTATAACGACTTCGTGACGCAGCTCGGCGAGGAAAGCAAAGCGCTGAATCTGTATTATTTGTCAAGCTGCTGGGGTGCGTTCAGCGTGGGCGAAAAGAAAATGCACGCCCGTACTGCGGAGGGTGACTTCATCCTCCCCATGATGCGCGAAGCAATGAATACGATCATTGTGGACAACACCCACCTGACCGCACGGTGCGAAGCCATGCTGGAAGCGTTGAACAGCGATGTGGCGAAGTCCCTTGAGCCGACCTTTGATGAGCTGAACCCTCCACCGGAACCCCGGAAGGAATACCGCTATCATCTCGGCGATGCAGTCTATATCGGCACACAGGAATACGAGCTACTGTCTTTTGACGAGAAGAAGGTCGTCCTCTTTGATACGCAGTTCCCGCTGTTTAACAAGGAGCTGACTCGTGAAGAGTTCGATAACCAGCTCAAAGAAAATCCGCTGAATGACAGGCTGCTGCAAGTCGTGGAAGAACCCCCTGTTGCAGACAATACGAAGGCGAGAATATCCCTTGACACCGGCAGCAACAAGGTTCACTGGATCTACTTCAATCCCGATGCAGATGCAGGCGGACAGTATGTTTCCGGTGATCTTGATTTCTCTGTTTTTGAAGAGCTTGTCGAGCAGTATGACATTGCCAGCCATCCGGAAAACGCCGCCGACTTCCGAAATGACCTTGAAGAAATGTCGGATCAGTTCCTTGCGGACATCAATACTCCGTTCTTCATGGAAGCTGAAAATGACTATGAGATGGACTGCGATTATATCGAGTTCACGCCGGAAAACCTCCTGAAGATTCACGAGGATATTCTGTCTTTAGAGGCAGACCGGGAAGCAGCGCGAGAGACTGACCGATATGAGACGGAGTTTGGTGCGGACGGCACACGGGTATTCAGAGAAACGGAAGATTTGACAGAAGACGATTCCGAAATTGAGAGCCTAACGGACGAAGAATTGGATGCTCTGCCCATCAGCACCGTCAAAGACGGCGAGGTCGCGACCTACCCCAATGCGGAGGCCTTGCTGGATGACCAGGAAGAAGCGCTTGCCCCGCCTCTACAAGTGAAAAGGCCTTCCAAGATCGCGCCTCATGTGCTGCACCCGGAGATCAACACCGAGTACCGAACCAACTTCCAAATTGAGAGCGATGATATCGGCGTGGGCACGCCGCTGGAACGGTTCTATCACAATATCCGTGCCATTCAGCTTCTGAATAAGCTGGATGCGGAAAGCCGGTTGGCGACACCCACCGAGCAGCGCGTGCTTGCCGACTATGTGGGCTGGGGCGGTCTCTCTGAGTTCTTCAAAGAGGACAATCCCCATTATCAGGAGCTGAAGGAGCTTCTGGCAGAAGATGAATACGCTTCTGCCAGAGAGTCCACGCTGACGGCGTTTTACACGCCTCCAGTCGTTATCAAGGCGGTGTACAGCGCCTTGGAGAATATGCACTTTCAGACCGGCAATGTGCTGGAGCCCTCCTGCGGCATCGGCAACTTTATGGGGCTTGTTCCCGAAAGCATGAATGGTGCGAAATTCTACGGCGTGGAGCTGGACAGTATTTCCGGGCGAATCGCCCAACAGCTCTATCAGAAAAACAGCATCGCGGTGCAGGGCTTTGAGAATACAAGCCTTCCCGACAGCTTCTTTGACGCTGCAATCGGCAATGTCCCCTTCGGACAGTTCAAGGTGCCGGACAAGCGCTATGATAAGCACAACTTCCTCATTCACGACTATTTCTTCGCCCGCACTTTGGATAAGGTCAGGCCTGGCGGCATAATCGCCTTCATTACCTCAAAGGGTACGATGGATAAGGAAAACCCCAATGTCCGAAAGTATATTGCCCAGAGAGCTGACCTGCTCGGTGCTATCCGGCTGCCGAATGATACCTTCAAGGCCGCTGCCGGCACGGAGGTCACATCGGACATTATCTTCCTCCAAAAGCGTGACCGATTGGTGGATATTGAGCCCGATTGGGTGCATCTGGTCACCGACGCCAATGGAATCCGGATGAACGCCTATTTTGTGGACAACCCTGAAATGGTGTTGGGCGACATGCAGATGGTCAGCGGGCCTCACGGCATGGAGTCCGCCTGTATTGCTTATGAAAATGCAGAGCTTGGGGACCTCTTGCGGGATGCCATCCAGAACATTCATGCCGAGATTACCGAATTTGAAATCGACGATCTTGAAGCGGAGGATGAGGACCTTTCTATTCCCGCTGACCCTGATGTGCGCAATTTCAGCTTCACGGTGGTGGACGGTAAAATCTATTACCGTGAAAACAGCCGCATGAATCCCGTGGATGTTTCTGCAACTGCCGAAAGCCGCATCAAAGGCATGATTGCCATCCGTGATTGTGTCCGGACGCTGATTGAGTACCAGACGGAGGACTATCCCGATGCCGATATCAAGGCAGAGCAGGAAAAACTCAATCGCCTCTATGATGATTTCAGTAAAAAATATGGGCTTATCAGCGCAAGAGCCAACAATTCGGCTTTCAATTCCGACAGCTCCTACTGCCTGCTTGCCTCGCTGGAGGTGCTGGATGATGAGGGCAACTTCCTCCGCAAGGCAGATATGTTCTCCAAACGAACCATCAAGCAGAAGGTAACGGTGCAGTCGGTTGACACGGCTTCCGAGGCCTATGCTCTGTCCCTTGCGGAAAAAGCGAGAATCGACATGCCATATATGTCGCAGCTTACCGGTAAAACCGAGCAGGAGCTGTTTGAGGATTTGAAGGGTGTTATTTTCCTCAACCCCATGCACATAAGCGAAGAGGACGGCAAGCCGAAGTATCTCCCTGCCGATGAATATCTCTCCGGCAATGTCCGTGAAAAGCTCCGTTGGGCAAAGCGGAGTGCGGAGCTCTACCCAGAAGATTACGGTGAGAATATTCGTGCGCTTGAGGCGGTGCAGCCGGTTGACCTGACGGCAAGTGAGATTTCCGTAAGGTTGGGCGCAACATGGCTGCCTCCGGAAATCATTGAGGAGTTCATGTTTGAACTGTTCAGCACCCCACGCTACTGCCAGTGGAACATCCATGTTCACTACGCGCAGTACACCGGCGAATGGAATGTGGAGGGGAAATCCTATGACCGCAGCAATGTAAAAGCCCACAACACCTACGGCACCGGCAGAGTTAATGGCTATAAGATCATGGAGGAAACCCTGAACCTCCGAGATGTAAGAATCTTTGACTACATCGAGGACGGAAACGGCAGAAAAACGGCTGTGCTCAACAAGAAAGAAACCGCCATCGCACAGGGCAAGCAGGAGCTTATTAAGCAGGCCTTTGCAGACTGGATATGGAGCGAACCGGAACGCCGGGAGCAGCTGACCAAGCTGTATAACGAGAAGTTCAACAGCATTCGCCCCCGTGAGTATGACGGCAGCCACCTGAATTTCGTGGGAATCAATCCGGAGATCACGCTGAGGCCGCATCAGGTCAATGCCATTGCCCATATCCTCTACGGCGGCAACACCCTGCTTGCGCATGTAGTTGGGGCTGGGAAGACCTTCGAGATGGTAGCGGCGGCCCAAGAGAGCAAACGGCTGGGCTTGTGTCAGAAAAGCCTGTTTGTGGTCCCCAATCATCTGACGGAGCAATGGGCGAGCGAATACCTCCAGCTCTATCCCTCCGCCAATATTCTTGTCGCCACCAAAAAGGACTTCGAGGCCAAGAATCGCAAGAAGTTCTGTGGGCGCATTGCCACCGGCGACTACGATGCGGTCATCATTGGTCACAGCCAATTTGAAAAGATCCCCATGTCCCTGGAACGACAGCGTGCCATCCTGCAGCAACAGCTGGATGAAGTGCTGGACGGCATTTCTGAATTGAAGAAAAACCGTGGGGATAATTTCTCCATCAAGCAGCTGGAGCGAACCAAGAAAACGGTCAAGCAGAAGCTGGACAAGCTCAACGATCAGTCCCGCAAGGATGATGTTGTGACCTTTGAAGAGCTGGGCGTTGATCGTATCTTCATCGATGAGGCGCATTACTATAAAAACCTCGCCGCATTTACAAAAATGCGGAATGTGGGCGGCATCAGCCAAACCGAGGCCATGAAGTCCAGCGACCTGTATATGAAGTGCCGGTATCTGGACGAGCTGACCGGCGGCAGAGGCGTTGTGTTTGCCACCGGCACACCCATCTCCAACAGCATGGTCGAGATGTACACCATACAGAAGTATCTCCAGTACGGAGCGCTGCGCAGGAATGACCTTCTCCACTTCGATGCCTGGGCCTCCACCTTCGGTGAGACGGTGACAGCCATCGAGCTCTCTCCGGAGGGCACGGGCTACCGCGCCAAAACGAGGTTTGCCAAGTTCTATAATCTACCGGAGCTCATGGCAATGTTCAAGGAGACCGCAGATATTCAAACGGCGGATATGCTCAAGCTCCCTGTGCCGGAGGCCCATTATCACAGCGTTGTTTTGAAGCCATCGGAAACGCAAAAGGAAATGGTGGCCTCTCTTTCAGAACGAGCCGAGCGTGTCCGCAATAAGATGGTAGATTCCAGCGTGGATAACATGCTCCTCATCACCAATGACGGCAGAAAGCTCGCCTTAGATCAGCGGCTCATGAACGATATGCTCCCCGACAGCGAGACAAGCAAAGTTGGGACCTGTGCGGAGAATGTTTTTGACATCTGGCAGCGCACCGCCGATCGGAAATCGACACAGATGGTATTCTGCGACTTGTCTACGCCCCACGGCGACGGCAAGTTCAATGTGTACGATGATCTCCGAAACAAGCTGATTGCCAAGGGCGTTCCGGCAGAGGAAATCGCCTATATTCATACGGCAAACTCCGAGGCGCAAAAGAAAGAGCTGTTTGGCAAGGTGCGCTCCGGTCAGGTGCGTGTGCTCATCGGTTCCACGCAGAAAATGGGAGCCGGCACCAATGTGCAGACGAAGCTTGCGGCACTTCATCATTTGGATTGTCCGTGGCGACCGTCTGACCTGCAGCAGCGGGAAGGACGAATCATCCGCCAGGGCAACGAAAACAAGGAGGTCGATATTTACACCTATGTCACGGAGAACACCTTCGACAGCTACCTGTATCAGTTGGTGGAATCCAAGCAGAAGTTCATTGGGCAGATCATGACCAGCAAATCCCCGGTGCGCTCTGCGGAGGACATTGACGAAACCGCCTTGAGCTATGCGGAAATCAAGGCGCTGTGCGCCGGCAATCCCCACATCAAGGAGAAGATGGATCTGGACATTGATGTGTCCCGCCTGAAGCTGCTCAAGGCCAACCATCTGAGCCAGCGCTATGCTCTGGAGGATCAGATTATCAAGGAGTTTCCGCAGAAAATCCGGTCATTGGAACAGCGCATTGAGGGATATCAGACAGATATTGACCAGCGCAAAAGAAACACCGAGCCCAACGAGGACGGCTTCTCTCCGATGTTTATGCCGGGCGGCACGGTAAGAGAAAAGAAGGCCGCCGGCGATGCCATCCTCGGCCTTTGCAAGTCCATGACAAGCCCCGACCCGGTTCCCATCGGTCAGTACCGAGGCTTCGATATGGAACTGTCCTTCGACACCTTCAGCCGAGAATATAAGATCACGCTGAGTCATCAGCTGCGGCATACGGTCACGCTGGGAACAGATATCTTCGGCAACATTCAGCGACTGGACAACACCCTCGGCGCTTTTGAGGAACGAATGGCAGCGTGCACCGAGCAGCTGGAGAATACGCGGGTTCAGCTTGAAAATGCAAAGGCAGAGGTACAGAAGCCATTCCCCCAGGAGGAAGAACTGAAAACCAAATCGGCACGGCTAAATGAACTGAATGCGATGCTCAATCTCGACAAAAGAGAGAACGAGATCGTGGACGGTGAGCGTGGCGAGGAGGAGCCGCAAAAATCATCCGCAGACAGAGAACGCTAAAAAGAAAATCACAGCGGCAATGTGGAATACCTGCATTGCCGCTGTGATACGCAAGCCGGGAAATGTACCGAGTGTGCGATAGAATGAGGCTGACAAATCTGAATTTACCTCTATTCAATCATACAAGCTCTTGACAATAAATCTCCTATATAGTATGATTTTATAAACTACTATATAGGAGCTTTTGCATGAAAACAAATGGCGGGTTTCTTGTCACCAAAATAAAACAACTTGGAGACCGGATTTTTGAGAAGATTCTCAGCGAAAAGAATATTGATGCGTTCAATGGAGCCCAGGGGC
>ERZ827156.1364-NODE-1364-length-29267-cov-4.376968_pt1 | contig 29267 bp, 43 predicted proteins | sample MGYA00519919_ERZ827156 | MGnify/ENA primary metagenome ERZ827156 (study PRJEB31778, sample SAMEA3449269) | human gut metagenome | biome: human gut; feature: human-associated habitat; material: faeces | place: United Kingdom | collected 2010/2012 ...
TGCCCTTGAACGGCTTCTCCCAGCAGTAGTACTTGATCACGCGGATGCCCGTCAGCACCTCGTTCATCAGCTTGACACGCGCGTCCGTCTTCTCCAGCACCTTCATGCGCACGGGCTGCGCGCTGCCCACGAAGATGAACTGCCAGATCAGCATGAAGATGTAGATGCCAATCGCCACCCAGGTGATCTTGCCCATCTGCTGAACCACCAGAATGACACACACGACCAACTAGGCGTGAAGGATAGAAAAAGAAAAAACCATGACGGGAATCATGGCGATGATGTTGACGATCATCACGAACTGCAAAAGCACGTTCGTATCGGTGGACATGATGTTCACAAGCTGGCCTGTGGAGATGTCGCCCTTGGCGGAGGAGGTGAGCTTCAGCGCCTTGCGATATATGGCCTCGGAGGCCATGCACTTGAGAGAGATGGCGATCTTGGTCATCATCATTTGCACGATGGAGTTGACGAAGGTGGTGATCAATGGAACTACCAGCAACAGGCCGGCGTACACCCAGCGCATCTTGTAGTCTATGCGGTGAGGAGAGGAGAAGGAAGGCACTTGGCTCGTCGCTCTCAAAGTCAGACACGAGGAGATTCAGCAGGATGGTGGGAACGAAGCCCAGCAAGCAGCCCACAAGGATGAGAATCACGCCAGTGACCCAGTAGCAAAGGCCCGTGGCGCGAACCATCGCCTTAATGAATGAGGGGTTCTTTCCCTGCTTCTTCTTTTCCTGCTCCTTGGCCCACTCCTTGCTGTAGGCGTCGTAGAGAGTGGATGCTTTGTCGTCCTTGCCAACGGCACCGAGATCCTCCACGGTCAACGGCCGCTTGCCGCCAGTGCGGATCAGTTTGGACAGGAAGGAGACACTATTTGTCACAAAGAAGGACGGATCAGTACATTCCCCAAGTGAAGAAGTTGGAGTGGTCAACGTAGCTGTAATCGGGTGGTACCTATCCGTAATGAAAGGGAGAGTGCAAGTACCAGTCCCTTCCATTCCTTCTTCTCCTCCTTGATCTGGGGATGGTCGGAAACTTGGGTCAGTTCGATCTATCCATGATAGAGTTTGCAAACTGCCACCTCTTTGCTCATGAAGAATGAATAAATAATGAAGGAAGGATAGTTGATAGTGTTTTGTTCATAGAATTCGATGAGTTCTATGGTGGGAGTTTCATTCTTCTTCCAATGGAAGTCGAATGCGTTCATTCCTGCAGAAATCGAGGACGCGAAGTGAGCCATTCCCTTGTTCCAGTTGTGCGAAAGACGCCTGCAAGGCGACAGCCTGATCGGTGATGATTTCGGAAGCAAGGAGCGAATGCCTCTTACCCCCAATCCAATTTGTGCCTCCGATGAAATAGAGGTCAAGGAGATCAATAGATGGAATAACCGTTGGTGATTCTCCGTTTCATCCCGTGGAGGGTGACTGAAGTGATTCCAACTGATTTCATTCACTACGATTTTTTCAAGGAACCACAAGAATCCAACATTGACTGGTTCCATTCGGACATCCCAATAGGTCACAAAAACAATTCATTGTACGTGACTTCTGGAATCGCTAAACTCACATAGACCTCGTTTCAACGCCATATCACACTCATAGGAAATGACCACAAAGCCGTCTCTCCCATCCATCCACTGCACTCCCACGAAAGCAAGGCATTCGGGGAAGGAAAGGCAAAGGAAGAATCGCTTTGCGGGGAAATTTCTGAGAAACTTCTTGACTTGAAGAGAAGCGGGGCATAAAACAATGTTCTGCAGCGTCTGTGACCGTGAAATAAAGGAATTTGCCTTTGGCCCTTGCAACCACAAGGACATGTGTTCGATATGTCTCTTGCACTGGAAGCTGCTGTATAATGATAACAAATGCCCTACCTGCAAAGTGAGCTTTCCGTTGGCCGTTGACTTTTGTAGGAAGACCTGAATTCGCTCGTTGTCACGACGGACGGCAACAAGGACTATGACACTATAAAGAATGGAAAGGAGACGGCATATGATGAAGAATATGATATCTATTTTGAATCGGAAGGGCTCCGCAAGGCATATCGCGATCGCCTCGGCATGCGCTGTCCGATTTGCTACAAAAACTTCTTGGCGGATCCGAAGAAGAGCAACCCCAAGTTCAAAACGACGAAGGACCTCGAGAATCACGTTAAGGACGTCCATAAACTGATTCTCTGCGACCTGTGTCTGAAGGGACTGAAGGTGTTCCCCTATGAGATGAAATGCTATACAGACAAGGTAAGGCTTCGCGTAGGCGATTATGCGTCTAGGAGTACTTCCGTCACCTAAATTACGGCATTCAGGACCCGGAACTCGACTATGTTGCAGACCCGCATCCCCTCTGCCCGTTCTGCAAGAGGCGTATCTTCAACGAGAAGGAGCTGATTAGCCACAAGGAGCACTCCCACCAGCACTGTATCTTCTGCCCTCCCGAGAAGAACGCCGTTTGGTTTGTGTTTCGGCATTGATCGTAGTACTTCAAATCGCGCTCCGAGCTGATGGCGCACTACCGCAAAGAGCACTACGTCTGCGACCACCCCTCTTGCGCCGGCCAGGAGTTCAGCGTGTTCAACACGCAATTGGAATTGATGGAGCACAAACTCACCGTCCACAACGAACGCGAGCGCGTGAACGTTTCCGTTGTCCTCCTCCGTCACCCGTAGCTGGCGGACCTGTTCCGCGACGACGCAGCCAACAAGAAGAAGGAGCCCGTCATCACCGAAGAAGAGATCGAACAGGCGAAGACGTTTTTGGTGGAGGACCCGTCCGGCTGGTCGCGCGAGGAGATTGCCAAGCGCAGCAAGAAGCTGAACGAGGAGCTGCGCCGTGTGTTCAAGGGCGACGCCGCCAAGCTGGACCGGTACTTGAAACTGAGCGGAGAGTTCGTGAACGGAACGGTCAGTGCAGCGGTGTTCCACGACACGTCATTGAACCTGCTGGGGGTCAAGAATCTGAGGGTGTTTTCGGAGTTGATCAGTTTGCTGGAAGACCCGGTGAAACGCCACGTGCTCGAAACACTGTTCCGCGAGGCCAAGGGCAAGCGATCGTCGACGCTGAGCAAAGACTACCTGATGTCGATCCACGCCCGTAGCACTTGATTCCCACGGTTATGCGTAGTGGACGTGGACTCCAAGAAGAAGCCGAAAATCGAGGCGAATTCGGGCAAGAAGCCGGTGGTGAGCACGATGGACGCGGCATGGGAGCGTGCGGAAGAAGAGGAGAAAAAACTGGAGGAAAGTGGCAGCGAAACGCCCATGGCACTGACCCCGGAGGACCGTGAGGAGGAGGAGTTGGCGGATGTGGTGTACCCGTCGATGTACCCCGTGGCGCAGCCCTTGCAGCTGCAATGGAAGCGATTCCGCGCGGAGCTGAACCGGCTTCAGGAGCTGAAGAGTTATCTGGTGGACAAGAAGAAGAGTGCGCGGGCGAGTCTGCTGGTGCCCACGGCCAACGTGGCGCTGGAGATCATTCGGTTCATCGACGAGGTGCTGAGTGAGAGGGCGAAGAAGGAATCGTGGTCCGGTATTGAGGCGGAAAAAGTGGCGAATTTGGGAATGGTGATTCACGAGCAAACGGACGCGCAGTTGAGCGTGATTGATTGGATGCCCATGTTTGGCGTTTCGGAGCGGTCGATGTCTGAATTCGGCCTGTTTTATGACCTGTTCCATACCCGCGACACGCTGGCGATTCCCGCGATGAAGGAGATTAACCGCGGGAAGCGCGATTTGAACGAGATCCCCGCGAAGGAGCTGAACGTGCTTCGCGAGGCCTTTGTGTTTATCGAGAAGGAGGCGATTGCGCGTTTAGTGTGGGTGGTGATGCTTGATCATCATGCATAGCGAGATCACGAAGGATGTGGAGGAGGAACGGAAGAAGCGCTTTGCCGCGGTGCACGTTCCGGAGCGGCCCGTGCGCGAGCTGACGATCGGCGGTCTTCTGCCCGAGAAGAAGAAGGAGAAGGCGTGGGGCGGAGCGATGCCGAAAGCGCCGTCGTTCCCGTCGCTGTCCACGATCGGCTCGGCGTCGATCAACTACGCGGCGATCGGCAAGAAGGAGGAGAAGCCGCGAACGTCGGTGAGCGCGTCGCCGCGGGATGAGAACGCGCTCTCCAACAACGCGATGCTGTTCCCACCGCTGGGCGACTCGCCGTTGGAGTCCCACCTGTTCGCGCCGCCGCTGCCGTCGCAGCAGAAGCCGGCGATGCCTGCGGGCATGTCGAAGTTCGCGTCGTGGGGCGCGCGGCAGCCGGATGTGGTGGAGAGAGCGTTTGAGAAGGCGATGAAGGAGAAGGAGGAGGGGAAGAAGAAGGGGAAGCGGAGTAGAGGTGTGAAATTGGAGTTTTGAGTATCTTTAGTGTGGGGTGTTTGTTGAAAGAAAGAGGGGAATGAAGGTAGCTTTCGAGTTCGGGGCTGATGTCTGGAGATGAGAAAGGGGAGAGAAGGGGTTACTATTATAGAGGATGTTGTCCTTATTGCGGAACGCTGCTTCTCTTGTGAGTTGGATGGTTGTGAGAGAAGGGATGTCTAGGGGAATCATGGAATGGACAATGGTACTCTCGAGAAGGGTGTACTTCTGAAGCGAAAAGGATGCACTATTCTCCTCGGTTGTGAGTGAAGCTAACTTGGGGAGGTCTAACTGTTATTGGTTGTGTTATGTTCAACCCTGCATTATGAGAAAAGTGTCGATTTCATCGGAAACAGTCTGCACTACGAATGGAAAAGAATCAAGCCCAAGCTGAATTGAAACTAGTTCTGGTAAATCTAAATGGTAATATCAATCCAATAGAAATGCTCTCAAACACTGCATATTTAGATACCATGAAAGCCTTTCTCGGAAACACAAGTTGCTTTAATGCGGGCAGATCTAATCCTGAAAGACAATACTTAGTACTACTCACCAATTCAAGACGGGCAGAAACAAAGCACTCTCCTGCCATTGTAACACTCCCCATATCCAGTGTTTCAAAGGCAGATAGATTCTTAAGTAACAATTCCTTATAGAACTTGAAACTGCAGTTTTGCACCTTCAATACCTTTAGCATAGGACAATCTTGTATGGATAGCGTTTTGTCCGTGTCTCCCGAAGAAGCAACATTATGATAATCAACAAAGCTCTTTTCTCCGATTATAACGCTCTCGAGGAATTGCATCCCATCAATTATGACGTAATCCACATGCGCAAATGAAAAAGAACCCACTTCAAAATGTACGAGATTCACAAACTGTGACAAATCCAATAGATTAAAGTCTTCGTCATTGCATGAATTGTTGTCAACCACAATGGTCTTTATGGTTGTTTCCAGACCATACAATTCAGCAATGCTATGAACATTGGCTTTTGAGAGTGAATCTGGTTGCTTAAGGAACTCCGCTAAAGCACCAGCATCTATACGTAAAACAAGACAGAATAGCAATACCATGAATCGAAATGGAAGGATTGTCAGCGAAAGCACGCTTCGATAGTTGGACATTCGTAAGAGATGGCATATCTATGCATTACTTAGAAAGAGGAAGGTGACTCTCAAGTACAACACGATTTACCGCTTCAAAGGTCCTGCTGTCATCTCCTTCTGTTGTCAGCGTTGTGAGTTTTGGAAGATCTATTCATCACTTCACAAACAAGGCAGTGCTTCTCATGACCAGTGTTGATTCATTGTCTGACACTCTATCATAACAATAAAGTGCATTCGTTCCCATTCTAATGCTCTCCAATTCAGGCATATCTAGGAATGAATGTACAGAGGAGAACTAACCTTCAAGGACAATACTGGACGAATAAGAGAAGGAGCCATCACCAAACACAACAGATGCTAATTGTGGTAAATCTAACACCTCATAACACTCTGAAATAGCATACCACGAAGAAGCAGTGTAGAAAAGAGGAATGCAGAATTCTTAAACTCAATAGTTCCAAACTCGATCTTCTCCAACGATGGATCACTCTCTATTCTACATACTCCATACTCGCGAAAGGATGCATCGCCTATCAGCAGCTCCCTAACGTTATAACACTCATTCAATACGAATAAGTGATCATGACTATTCATCATCTCAGGATTCATGACAATTTCATCCATTGTTGAGAAGCAGTGACTTCCTATTACCACTCTCTCCAAGTTGTGCGCATGATATAATGTCACAATACTCACTCCCCTAAAGCAGTAGTTTCCAATATGCAAATCACGTAGATACGGCATGAGCCCAAATTCAAGCACTTTCCATTCTTCCCCATTACAGCTATTATCGCTCACAGTCAGTTCTTCTATCAGAGAGTGTAGGAAGGTACTCTCTTCACTGATTGTTATGCTAGTTTTCAATTCTGCATCAGCAATCCATTCTCCGTCAATCACAACATCTCCATTGCGGTCATACTGAACTCCTATTCCCCAACGCTTTCCTTCGCAAATCTCTCCTTCATACTCCACCTTCTGGATGTCAGAGTAATAGTACTTTCCGTAGCACACATTCACATCACCAATCCGAAACCCTTCATACACCCTTCTGTTCTCACTATCATATAGTACTCCCCAGCCAAATGGGCAATCATCTAATACATCTCCTTCCCACCTCTCTCCATCATCATTGAGATTCAGTACTTGCTCATGCTCAATTCCACTCACACTCATTTCATCCACCACCAGTAACTCCTTTGACACACTATTCACTGCAACCTCGAGGCAATCAGTGAACTGGCCAACAATTAACTCACTGATCTCTGAAAGGCATGTCCCTTCTATTTCCAATCCATCCTCAACTGGTTTCAACACAGCATAATGAGTTGTGTCTGAATCCTCCTCCTGATTCACACTTTGACTCATTTCATCGCTACTACACTCATCTTCGCTCTCTCTACATGTGAATCCACACAAACGGCACTACTCCTCAGTATGCTGCATTACAGGCTCAATCTCTTCTTCTCCTCTTACACTCATGACTCCTCCTCTTTTCTGATCACTGTATAAAGATTGTATGAAGAAACAGCTCTCTCTTTTGCCATGCCAACAACGACGAAAAACCGCGATTCTGTCCAACAAACACACACTATCTTACAAACGCCTCAACAACGACGGCCGCATGGTCACACTCTACACAGTCACCCCTTCCATCCGTTCCCACAGGATAATGCAACAGATCCTGCAATGTGTGATACAGCAACTCACCATCCACGGGATGGTCCAAATTCTCCTTCATGTGAATCTCCAACTCTGGGAACTCCTGGATCATCTTCTTCGGAAGTGCCTACGCCATCATGCTCACGATCGTCTCCCACAATCACAAGCACTGGATTTGTGGACTCCTTCGAGATGGAGGGGATCATGTCGATCACTCTCCCTCGGTTCCCACGCAATCCCACGAGAATCTGAATCGCGCCATCATCCACCATCAGCTCCTTCTCCATCCCTTCCGCAACCACTTCATCCAAATCGGATAGCGGAAACGCCGAATGGAGAACCTCCATGGACAAAAACCGAGCCTTCTTTTGGGAGTAGAAATGCTGAATGGAGTGAATGATCCTCAACACGTCTCGAATCCGCTCCTGCTTGCCGCGCGGCTCCAGCACCTCCTTCAGACACTGCACAAACACTTCATCGTTGTCGGGTGGCACATTTCCCGCCATGTCCACGCACTCGTCACTTGCCACCGTCGTAAGCAGACCATCATCTGCGTCGAAGAAGGAGCTGCCGTGATGCAGAAACAGCGAGGAAAAAGAAGCGTCGGAGGGCGATTCGAACCCAGAGAAGGCAAACACTTCGTAATCCGAATTCTTCTTCAGCACTTCCACAGCACGCGTCATCTCATTGCTACACGTCACAACCAACAGCTAACGTGAACAGGAAGGAACTGTGAGAGAGCGCATCGAACATGAGCATGTTCATCGAATTGCCCTTGGAAGTCACGTTCCGGTAGACGGGAACGGACACGAACTGTTTCTCGTCGCGGCACTCAAACAAGTACACATCGGGCGCAATCTCCATGTGGAGCTGTAACTACGATGAACACAAAGTGGGAATGCTACGGGCTGGTAGGACTGGGATACGAAGCCGGAAGATGCTCTGTGCTGCTTGTACTGCTCGAATGCGCTCATGACCGAAATCGCCTTCTTTTTGTCCATTCGTTGGATCGCCTCTTGCAAATGGTCCTTCATTTCAAGGATCGATTGCAGACGCGCCTGCTGCAACGCGTCTACTTCTCACCACTCCCTTCAGAACCAACTTGGACACTGAATCTCCGAAATGGCGCCATTGGCAAACTGAATGCTGGATTCGTGGGACATCACAGAGCTTGGACGGAGCCAGTTGGAGAAGGGCCAGTTCTGGTAGTAGAGCCATCGAGGGAGGACATCAGAGATGATGGCGACGGTGGTGTAGTCAGCGCAGTGAGCAGGGAAGTGGGTGTGGTTCGTGTCCACGAAAGAAGTGTTGCACGTGATCTAGCTCTCAGCAGGAGCGGAGATGCCGACATAGCCATGCTTGTTGGACACGACGGTGAAGAGAATGGAGAACACGACCAGACACGCGATCGAGACCTACTTGTGATTCCAAGAAGCAGGCGCAACCATCTTTACGAAGGCGAGACTCTTGGAGAGAAGTCCGAACACGAAGATGCACACCAATTCGAATACGCAGCACGCGAGAAGCGTAACGGCAATGACGTAGTAGGAGCCGCGGAAGATGAGGAAGGCAATGACGGTGAACATGAAGGCGAACACGGAGACGAATACGAAAATGTGCTTCTGACGCGACTTGATAAAGGAAGCGCCAATCCTACGCGTCATTGCCCCCATCCGTTCCTACACTTGCATCAACGATACAAAACAGAGCGTTCCCTTGATACAATAATAGGCTTGCTTTTGGACTGTGGAAGGATGTGTTACGAGGAGATACAGCAGTTTCTTCGCATTACGAACCATTTAAGAGATGAACGGAGTACGAATAGATCATCAACTCGATCAGAATCCAAACAAGGGCAGATCCCACACGGTTGGAGAGAAGCACCCGCAGGAACTCCTTTTCCTTCTTCGACCACGCGGAGGTCGTCACACTCGGCAGTAGCACCTCCTCGTCGTGTCCCAAATCGGAGCCCATGTGTCGAAACAAACAATGCCTCAGTACTGGCCCCAAGGCGCCATCGTAACCAGCTCCTCTGCGGACGTCGGGTGGATGGCGCAGGCAGCGTCGAAGTCCTTCTTGGTGGCGCCCATCTTGATCGCCACGGCGAATCCCTGCAGCATCTCGTCCACGTTCTCGCCGATCATGTGTACGCCCAGCACCTTCTCCGTGGACTTCTGGCACACCAGCTTCATCCCGGTCTTCGGCTTGTCCTCGGGACTGTTCAGCGCGTACATCGTGTTCGAGAACACGGTCTTGTACACCCTCACGTCCTCGCCGAACCGCTCGCGCGCCTGCGCCTCCGTCAGCCCGCAGGTGGCGATGGGCGGGTGGCTGAACACCACGGACGGAATGTTCGAGAAGTCCATCACCGAATCCTGCTGGTTGAACAGGCGGTCCGCCAGGCGCCGTCCGGTCTGGATCGCCACGGGCGTCAAATCCACCTTGCCAATGTCGTCTCCAATGCAGTACACGCCCGGCGCCGTGGTCTCTTGGCATGCGTCCACCTTCACCACGCCGTGTTCCGTCTGCACGCCAGCGATCTCCAGGCCCAGGCCGTCCAGCAGCGGAACACGACCCGTAGCCATCAACACGAAATCGACGTCCGACACGACTTGTCCGTTGGAGAAGGCACATTCATATTTGGAGTCGGACTGCTGCGTGATGCGCTGGATGGTCGTGTTGGGCATCTCGGTGATGCCGCGGCGTTTCATTTCGGCCATCAGCAGATCAATCACGAAGGGGTCGTACCGGCGGAGAGGAGTGTCGTGGCGGCAGGAGAAGAACGTCTCCGAGCCCAAGATGTTCAGAATGCACGCCAGCTCCACGGCGATGTAGCCACCGCCGATTACGAGCGAGCGCTTGGGGAGCGTCTCCAGTTCCCAGAATGTGTTGCTCGTGCCGCAGTACTGGTTGCCGGGGAAGTCGGGGATCACGGGCTTGCCGCCAGTGGCAATGAGCACGGTGCCGCCCTCCAGGATCACGCCGTCGCTCACCTGCACTTGGTGAGGGGCGACGAAGTGTCCAAAGCCCTCAAAGTAGTCGACATTGTTCTTCTTGAGCGCATTGGCGTGGTTTGTGTTCAGTCTCTTGATAAACCTAGCAGTGAGAGAGGGGCGAAGAACGCACTCGTCGCGCTTGTGCTTCAGAATGGACCAATCGAAGGATTCGCTGGTTTCAAAGCCGTAGTTCTTTGCCAAATGGATATCCTCGCGCAACGTAGCAGCGTTGTACATCACTTTCTTGGGCATACAACCCACATTCACGCAGGTTCCGCCCACGCGGTTCTTTTCAATAATGGCCACCTTCTTTCCGTAGCCCGCAGCTCTCTTCGCGCATGCAAGACCTCCTATGAGTGAGAATGGTGTTATACTCATACCGGATCCAGCACCAATTACCACAAGATCGTACTTCAAAATGGAATTCATTATGAGGAATAATAGGAAAGGAAAGTGAGTGTGACGTCAAATGAATCGGTGAACAATTATCGGGGTTTATCATACGAAATAGCCCCCAATCTCCCCCTCATGACCGCTGGAGATGGGACACTTCGGTTGACAATGGACACCAACTGCGTGACTAGGATTCAAAAGAAATGGAGTTTTCAGCAAACAGAACACATCTGCAAGTAGTTGTAGTACCCCATCATCTCCCGACTCGAGTACTTGGGGTGGATCGAAACGAAAGACCGGCACTCTTCCTCCGACTCGCAGCCGTACCGTGCCATCCAGTGCTCCTGAAGGAGCGGAGTGCACTCGACATTCATCAACTTCAGCGCCTTTCCCGTGTTGGCGTCCTCGTTATGTGCAATGAAGGTGAGGTGACGCGAACCGATCAGGATGAAATCCAGCAAGTCGGAGGAGAAGACGTAGAATCCCCCGCGCGCATAGGAGGCAATGAGCGTCTCGTCCAGCACGAGACATCTGGGAACGTAGTTCTTAGCGAGGGCGTCGTAGGAGTTGTAGAAGGAGGTCATGCAATCTCCGGCATACAAGTGTCTTTTCGACTGCACCGTCTCCGAGTGAAGAAGCCTCATCAGCAGAGGAAAGTTGAGCGTCATGTCGTCGTCCATCTTCCCAAAGAAGGCGGCCGACACGCCTGCGTTGCTGACGAAATGGTAGGTGAGCAGCACAGTCAAGGCCAGATTGTGGTAGGAGTTTGTGTGGTTGAACACAAGGAGATCGTGGTAGTAGGCGGCTTCACGTGCCAATCGCCGCCTCTTCGGATCGTCATCCTCCGTGAGAGCAAAGAGATAGGAGACGTTGTACTGCCTTCTCCACAAGGCGGTGCGTTTGCGAAAGACATTACGCTGGCGCACGGTCCCGTACTGCGAAAAGATCATCAGGAACAAAAAGGAGCGGGAAGGACTCACAGTTGGGGAAATGAGGATAGAGTAGGGTTTTCCGTAGGCGATGACAGGATACTCTCCCTGTGTACAGCGTTGATAGGAGTACATGGACTGGAAGTGCGAATAGAAGGCCTTCTGCATTTTCAGCTGCCGTTTGATTTCGTACCCTCTGGGAACGATCTCCTCAAATGGAACGTGTGCTGCCAACACATCTACTCCCGATTAGATGATTATGGGAGAATCGAGTACCAGACAGCACCAGCAGGCAAAAGAGAAGCAGCATTCAATTGTACGCCCTGAATGGAATGGCGCCCATGCCAAACCGAAGCAGGGATACAGATTCGCGTCAGTACGTTTGAAACAAACAACAAGACTACTACAACAAGAATAACACAACAGCAACTACAACGTGTAAGAAGACCGCTCAAATCCCAAGTCTCAACAGAAAGAGTCTCAGAAATGAAAGGAACGTCATCGAGTCTCCTCTCAGACGAAAGATGGATTTCAGTTTCCTCAACGACAACAACACATCAGATCAACTTTCCACGTCACTGGATCTCTCAGACACAGCCAAAGAAAGATCATCACATAAAGCACACATCAGTCGCAAGTATAAGACGTCAGCGAGTCTCCTCTCAGACGAAACACGGACTTGATTCACATCATTTGAACACACACACATGTCAGATATAGGTGAGGTAACGTCAGTGAGTCTCCTCTCAGAAACACGGACCTCATTATCATCACACATACGCATTCCCATCATCCACACCACTTACGCATTCACTGCCGTCCCGGACGCAGCACGCGTCGTGTCTCCGGACAGGAAAACTCCCATTCCCGTCCATTCGACCCAATACACATAGTACACTTCAGAATCGGAGGACCTTCAGTTACAGCACAGCATGATGCTGACCCGCGATTCACAGGGCTGAAAACAACAAAAGACTGAATATGCGGTGAGAGGAAGCGTACAGTGATCACCGGATTGATGAACAAGAAATCACCGAACACACCGCCTTTTCGTCACAATTGAAGAGAGGAATGGACTGGCGCCTGAAGCAATCGTCCTATTATGATATTAGCCTTCCATTGAAGTTATACGCCCAGACTGTTTGCAAAGATGTATTGCACAGCGAGCGAGGCGTTACGCGCAGGAATCGCTTCAATCCATCACGGCAACGCTAGACGACATCTCACAGCTGCGAGCCGCCATTCTGAGCGTGAAATCGTGCACGGAAAGCAATATCAAGCTCTATTTGGAGTACTACGAGTACGTGGAGCAGCTCTGCTACGCGTTTCCCAGCGGATCCCCGGCCGTTGCATTCCGTTCTTCCCTTAACGAATAGCTGGGCAGGATTCTCACATGGACGGACATCACCGGGACGTCGACGACATCGTCTTCCGACTTGAACGTGGAGCGAGCGAGTATCCTCATGAACCTGGCTCTGACCTATTCCTTCCTTGCGGAGGATGCTCTACACGTACCGTTTCAAATAGAGTGTCATTGGTTAGAAACTGACGAAGGATATGAGTATGACCACCATCCTCACGATGGGAAGAAAGGCCTACTCGATTTTGTTATATATGGAGGGATTTGTCGTTCCTCTCCTGGGTGCAAGCGGCCAAACCTGGGATCTGACGCCCAAGGGCGTTCACGCCGTACAGTCCTTTTATCTCTCTTAACCCAAGGTGACATTGTATTTCAAGGCACGCTATTGCAAATACCTCGCATGCGAAGCGCAATTGGCGGGCAACACGCTGCTGGCAGCGCAGTACTCCCACAAAGAGAGCGATCTATACGGTGAGTGCGCTTCCTTCATGAATGCCGCGAACGCGAGCCTCTCCTCCTTCATTAGCCACTGCTACGTAATTCCGCGCCTTCTCCTTTCCAGTAGTTTCTGCAGTCCTTCTGCCTGCTGTCCAGCTACGAGAAGGTGGTGTCGTCCCTTCTCCAGCAGGAATCCCTGTCGGAGGAGGAATTGCAATTGCTCCCTGCTTTAGTTGCCATTCTTCGCGTAGGTGCTTGTTATCGCCTCACCACTAGAACTCCGTGCCAAATCTCGCGTCCTTCCCTTCCTACGCCATCGTTTCGTGGAAGAAGTGCGTCGATCTTCTCCGCGCCAAAATCTCCGAACTGACAAACACTGCCGCACTTCTGGGTCTGTCCGTAAATGTCCCCGATTTCCGTCATTCCAAGAAGCCCGTCGATTTCAACAAGGCGTTACTTCCCGTGGCGTCATGTGAACCGCCCATTCCTCTACCCTTCACGTTCGTACGCCAAAACGGCCCGTTATTTGACGCGCTGCTGTCACCGCAGACGCTGCTGGTGATTCGTTCGCTGCAGAAGGAGGTGGCGCGGAGCTGCCAGCAGGCGGCGATGGAGTGCAAGAAGGAACTGGGCGACATGAACGCGGCGATCACGTCGCGCGACGTGGAGTCGGTGGTGGGGACACCCAAGCGACATGACGGTTAGTTGAACGTGATGAGCGACGGACAAGCCCGCGTGGCGGACAGCATCAGCCACTACGACGTGCTGCTGTCGTCGGGGCAGCTGACGCAGCTGCGGCAGACCGTGGCACGCATGATGCAGATGAACGCCAGCTGCACGGCGATGATCGAGCAGTTCCGCGCCGACGTGCTGAAGGAGCTGGCAGAGGAGAAGCAAGCGGCGGCGATGTGCGCGTTCAGAGCTGCCTCAATGGTAGGTACCCCGACATGCAGGTGGAGGAGGCGTACTTGAACCGGCTGGTGGAGTGGATGCAGCCATCACTCCAGTTCCTCAAGTCGCAGGTGGCCACGCTGTCACTGTGCGAGAACCAGCTGTCCATGATGGACCTGACCTGCTCCTCCGTGCAGCAGAAGCGCGCGCTCCTGCAGACCGTGGGCCGCGACCTCGCCGCGGCGAACCAGCCGGCGCTGAAGTTGCTGCAGAAGCGTCTGAGCGGCGCGCAGGACGCGTTGCTGCAGGCGAAATCGCGCGCGAGCCGGCTGGTGAGCCGCGTGGAGAAGATGGCGACGGACGAGCTGCAGGTGCGGCTGGTGGTGCAGAACGCGAAGCGACTGGGCGGCGCGGAGGAAGTGCAGGGCATCTTGCTGGCGCAGGTGCAGCGCAGCAAGCAGGAGGCGGAGCGCGGGCTGGAGGAGTTACGCCGCCAGTTCGGGAGTGTGTGCGAGTTGTGCGACGCGGCGGAGAAGGAGATGGAGAAGGACGCGGAGTACGCGCAGCGGCGCGAGCTGGTGGAGGACATCAGCTCCATCGACCGCATCTACGCCTCCTGCACGAGTGTGACGAGCTCGGACCGGAAGGAGCTGGAGTCCATCGCGTCGTCGCTGACGGTGATGCAGAAGGACTTCTTCGACTTCGGCAAGCGCATGCAGGAGATGCGCCAGGCGCGGAAGCGGGACTCCTGCAGCCACCCCGTCAGTCCTGTCAGCAGTGGCGGCATGGAGAGAGCGGACAGTCAGCCCGTGCATGTGAAGGGGTGGACCTGCAGTGTGTGCGGGATCGTGAACGACAACAGCAAGGTGATTTGTGACGGGTGCTTCCAGAGGCACATTTGCGTCTGTTTGTGGGAACAAAGAGAATTCAGCTATCTATCTATGAACTGGAAAGCTCCTGTGGTAAACGAGCTTTCCGCGCACGCAACTGCCGTTCGGCTGCTTTGATACAATCCAATTGCTCGTAGGAACGACAGAATGGAGTGGCTCCCCCTCGTTTGGATGAGGGGTTGTGTGATTGGAGATGGTGGGCTAATCGTCATGCTGACGGGAAAGTGTATACCGAAGAATTGGGCCTGACTGCCGATTCAAGTGAATCGGCACCGTCCTCTTCTTTCGAACGGGTAGTGGAATTGAGAGTTGGCGTTACGGGCTCGGACAATGTTGCTATGGGTAATACAAGACGAGCACAACTACCTTCACTCCTCAAAGAAACACGGCAAAACTTACAGAACGGGGTCAGCAGCTTCGTTTGCTCGTCGACAAACAGACAATCATCCAGGATCCGGAAACACATACGGCACTTGAACCGCGTCTTCTTCAGGATCTGTGTCTTCACACGAGTCTTTTCCTTTTCCATCCTTCCATTTAGGAAATAATGCGTCATTCAGAGTGTTTACACACAATACCCAGTAAGAAACACCCCCGATGATTCTCAGAATAACCGCGGCCAAATGATTGAAACCGTGTTTTGTGTTCCGGATGTGTATTCTCCACGAGCAAGTAGCAAGCATGGGCGTATGTAGAAACAAACAGGCGATGAGCACTAATACTCGTTCTGATGACTCAACAACGACTGATCCACTCCTTTTCCGAACTGCATCCAGTTCATCGTTTCAAAGAAGTTGTATACAGAATACGGGATGTGGGACGACAGGTGCTGTGAAATGAATGGCCACAGCACGACCACGAGGACGATAACGACCAACACGCAGGGAATCAGCATTTCAATCCACCCAAACACAATCGTCTGCGAATCGAGCGTGATGAAGAAGGAGGACACGGCCGAGAGCTGGCAGTCCACGGCGTGGTCGAACGCGTTGGTGAGAGTGCAATCGGCGAATTGCGAGTCCACCGTGGTGTGCTGTGTCCCAAACATCGTGTACTATGATGGAGAGTGGAGAAATGCGGTACGTGGGGAGCCATCATCGTGATCATGGAAAGGATGATGAATGTGGACGTGACGTTGTTAAACAGGAATACGAGCATCGTGGTGGCAGATGTGTTCAAATACTTCAGCCACAACGGCTGCCGTTAAGGGCACATCTACCCCTCCTAAGGAATCCTAAGGATATCTCGCCAAGGAACAACCGAACGCCCGCCACGATCTGCCCTTGCATGCAGGTCCAGGCGACGAAGATGACAAGGATGGCGAAGAAGATGACGTCCAGGTGGTACTCGTCCAACGCGAACAAAATCTACCTGAAAACAGGAAAAGGAGCGTACCGTGTCCAGCAAGGTATCTTCTGTTTCGGAGAGCAGATCCAGGAAGCCGTAGTTCCATTCGCCGTCGGTAAGCTACGATGAAACGCCGATGAAACGCCCACTCTGCGAAGAAAGCCGGAAATCAGGCAGGAGAAGATGAACAGCGCGAAGCAGAGTGTGATGCAGCTGAGAGCGAGGCGTGGGGTTAAGCGGCCCTGCGAAGCAAACAAGGATATGAACTTTGGGATGGGATTCAAACACCTAGGGGTGAAAAATAGGGGGAAGCCCAAACCATGGAGACCCAGCCCTCGTTGTAGTGGCTCTTGATCACGACGGTCTGCTTCGTCTGTTTGGGCACGCTGCGACTCCGGCTCTGCTGCAACAAAGCAATGCTGTTGCCATTCACGCCCGCTTCGCTAGGTATCAAGCCGATAGAAAGACGGTCTGCTTGAGGGTCGAAATGTACTGCTCTGGCTCGGATTCGGCGCTCTCTTCTTCCTAGGTGTGAAGCACGACAATGGGAACAACGGCGACATATTCCACGACGGGTCCCGAATAGTCAAACACGCTGGCTTCCTTGTTCTTCCTGGCTCTCCGGTAGTTCAGAATGTCCGCGATGGGAATCGCCACCATGCCCACAGAGAAGTACACGAGGAAGGTGGGGATGCCGATCAGGAATCCAAACCCTACGCATGAGTAGAGGATCATAGCAATGCCCAAAAGGTAAGTGACGTAAGGGAACTTGTCGGAAGCACTCTGACGCAGCAGCACATACACAGGATCGGCGGAATGACCCAACAGGAGCTAGTCCTAAGGACAGGAAAGCAGTTGCACGTCAGTAATCACGCCAAGGAGCATCAGGAACACCATGAAGAACTCAATCGAAAAGAGCAGGGAGTAACGATTCTTGAACTAGGAATCACTGCATAATACTGGAGAAACAGAGGCGAAGATGACGTCACCGCTCTTATCGTAATCCAGGAGCTAGTCATGACGGGAAGGGAGAGGGGCAACCGCGAGGAAGGGAAACACGATGAACGTATGGAGGAGGGTCAGTAGAAGCATGATCGACATGGTTTTCTTGATCACTTCGTAATCGCCTTGATAGACTAGTCTGTTCATCATACTGTTGACAAAAAGCGAACGCGTAAATGTCGTTCACATACGTGGAGAGAATAGAGAAGCAGAGTGTGGAAGAAAAGGTGGCATTCACGAGAACCCATGCGCTGCCCTTTCCCTTGCGAATGTAGTAGTTCGAGATGCGGTAGGACACATAGGATACGATCTCATCGTGACAAGACAACACAGGAGTTACGATAACCACAATATAGGACAAGATAGTTGTCACTATTGGGGATAGCATTCTATCCATGGGAGGGAAGGCTTCAACAAACACTGTTTAATGAAACACATATCTATGCCAAAAAGAGGGCCGATTTTTCGTTCAATCGACTCGCTTTGCTTTGAGTTTCTATGACATGAGCAGAGCCCGTCACGCCTGTACGGTGCAAACGGAGCAGTCGCAGGGCTCCAATCGCTTGATGCTCGAGAAGCGGTAGTGGTTGAGGAACTGAAGCTTGTAGTAGTCGAGGTCCGGGGAGTCGAAGCTTGTGGCAGAAGGATCGCTGTAGATGCTGCTCATTTGCGAATACACGGGCAGCTGCGAGCAGACGGTCAGCACATCCTCCATGTAGGCCAGGATGGTTTGCGTGTTAAAGAGCTGCAGTCCGCTACGCTTCACCAGCACCCCTCACTCGCACATCTCCCTTCCCTTCTCCGCCACGCGCTGGCAGAACGCAGGGTTGGCACAGCACGCATCGAATTGCGCACTCACATCCGAGAGATCGCTCTATGATTAAACCCGTTCAACCACTCGTGCCTTCACGGGTATGTAGTGAACATTCGCCTGGAGGAAGGGACTCCACCAGTAGCGGTTGGAAGAGTCCGCCAACAGCACGACCGTGCCGGTGGCGAGATAGAGGCTCAGGAACACCATCTCGGGCGTGTCCGGGAGGATGCTAGAGGTGACGGCCGCGCCGTGAACAAACAGGGCAAAACGACAGGCTAGCAGGGAGGAGAAGAGGTTGACGAAATCGAAGGGCCTGCTGGATGTGAGTCTGTCTTCTTGCACTCACCTCTCGCTCACGTAGTACCTTCCGCACTTGTTGTCGCACACGCAGTCCAGCGTCTCACTCTCCTTTGTGGGTGTCATCACATCACCCTCCTTCACAGCTGTCATCACCTCACTCTCCTTCGCAGCTGTCATCACATCACCCTCCTTCGCAGCTGTCACCACCTCCAACACACCCTTCGGTTTCACAACCCTCACATCGAAGCGATCACGCTGGGTCATGTCCATGCGCGAGAGCGACTGCACGAACGCGTACACGCCGCTCTGCTTCATGCACGTGGCGCGCAGGAACAGCCGGTTGGCGCGGCAGGCGAAATCGACCATTCCAGAATTCGGGTCGATTTGTGTCAGCGGCTCCAAAAGACTGCTGGAGTACTCGGGGTACTCGGGAATGGGAGTGCGCGAGGCAACGATCCAATCCACGATGGAAGGAATGGGAATGTCGGTGAAACCGTCCCGCGTGACGAAGCTGCAGAGAGGGAGGATGGAGCGGAACGGAGGGAAGGAGAGTTTCACGATGGAGTTGACAGAAACCGTCTGGTTTTTGGCAATGGGTGCGTTGAGCTTCTCGTACTCGGAACGAGTCGACGGGGGTGTGGCCGTGGCTTGTTGCTGTTCGGGAGAGCGAAGAGAGGTGGGAAGAAGAGGAGAGGAGAAGGGCTGGAGAAGAAGAATGCCACGACGATGTGATGATGTGAGCAGTAGGTAGAGATATGGAATATGGCTGCAACGGAACCGGATAATGGACTAGGTGTAAGGTGACGACAGCAGGAGTGCCTCCGGGTCGTTCATGATGTGAATGAAGGGGCCATCGGCGAACCACGCGCTCTGTGAGAGCGTTTCCACCACCATGGATGTGTTCTGAGCACTCTACACATCATCAAGCTATAAAAACAGTACGGCAAACCGAGACAGCGCACTTGCCATCTGCTTCTGCTCCTGGGTGAAATTGCCACTCCAGTCGTTTCGGTATTCCATGTTGGAGAGATAGAGCAGCTTCTCATCGGAAGAAGAGGACAGGCTCATCACAATGCACTGTCCAACCGCCTCGAACAAATAGGACACAGAGTACGCTGTAAAGGATGCTCACAACAGCAAAAGGGATATGTTCAGCATGGCATCCACAAGCAGGGAGGACTGGAACATCCAACTCGGTTTCAAGACCGTCTCATCTAAGGGAACAAGGAACGAAAGAGAACAAACACAGCGTAACCAAGTTCCGGAACTGGGGCGATTTTGGCTGAACGGCTCCAGCGCTCTGCATCGAAGAGAGCATGGAGTGCAACTTCTTTGCCGCCGTCTCCCAATCAAACGCATCAGCAAACGGCACGACCTTCACGCTCCGCTTCGCGTGTTTCTTTCTACAGGTCATTCCATTGGATTGGCACCACTTTCCAGTGGTTTGAGCGCCCATCGGGTCAATACTGTTTGCAACAAAACGGGAAACTAGAATACTATACATCGTCGTCGCTCTCCTCCACTCGTTTCCGCTGCTTTGTGATCTAGCCCTCAGAGTGCTCACGTTCCCGCACAGTATCATCAAAGCGGCCTTGGCGGAACGCCTTGCTCTCCTCGTGGATGGAGAATCCGTACAGCTTTGGCTCGTACACGCGAATCGGCTCGCGAGGGACGCACTCCGGATAGTGGATCAGAAACTCCATCGGGAACGACGGACCAAAGAAGCAGCCATCCAGCGCTTTGGATGAGGGAAGGAGAGGAGGGAAACTGGACTCTCTCTTGTCGGAGGGGACGTAGATGTCCTTGCAGCACGGGCAGTAGTACTTCACGATGTGTCGTCTTTTCCTAAGAAGGGAAGAGAACGCTCACCCAGGCTCATTCGACAATCCAACCTACTCGTAATTACACATCACAGGAATAACGGGAAGGAGAGGACATTCGTTGCAGTAGTAGCGCGGGCACACGCCGTACACATGATCGTCGTACTTGCTTTTCTGTTCATCAATCCACTTACGATGGGACTACAACGCACTCGAGGCCCTCATCGGAGGCGACAAAGCGCTGATGCAGAATAGAGTACAACTCGATGACCGACTTTGCGATTTTGTCAATCTTCTTATCGTCTACGCGTTCACGCTTCCTCGTCACTCCAACTCTGAATCCTGCCAGTCAGCACATCAAACGCGTCCTCGTAGTTGTCAATGGTTTTGCGAAGCCCCGTCAAGTTGAACTGGTCGCCTAGAAACGGTAACAGCGAGAGGGAACGACATACAGATGAAGTCCTGCGGAACGATGCACACGCCCTCGTTTCCGTGTAGCGAGCAGAACCACTCGATCCATGTCATCTTTTCCCCTCTTCCTCCTGAAATAGTGTGAAAATCGAGACGATTTTTGCAGAAAGCAGAGAACCAGCCATATTGGTCAAAAGCGAGAATGAAGGTGTTCGTTGCGTTGGGTAGTAACTTGGGTAATGGGTTCGCGTATTCGATGAGAGAAAGGAAACCGCCAGAAGCATCTCTTCACTGCCTTGAAGAAGCTGGGATCAATCGCCACGGTCCTCGACAGCTCCTTCCTCTACGATACGAAGGCGATGTACGAGACGGACCAGAACCGCTTCCTCAATGCGGTGTGCCGCGTGGAAACGGACCTCTCACCCACCGATTTTCTCCTTGCGTGCAAGAAGATTGAGAAAGACATGGGTCGCGTGAAAACGTACCGGTGGGGGAGATGGGGAATTGTCACTTTTAGCATGGGGCCTCGCGTCATCGACCTGGACATCCTGTTCTACGGCAATGACGTCGTCCACATCGACAAGGTGGAGGGACTGGACAATCTGGTGATTCCGCACGAGCGCCTCCAGGAGCGCGGCTTCGTGCTGAAGCCCCTGTGCGACATTGCTCCGGGTTGCCGTGGCGGTTGCGAGTGAGCGGTAGATTTCATCCATCCGCTCACGGGAAAGACAATCAAGGAGATGCTTGCATCTGTGAATTCCGATGATTGCGTGCGGATCTTCCCCCTGCCCGACGGCGGCATGCTGAATCTTCAGGATCGCATGCTGATCATGGGCATCCTGAACGTGACTCCCGACAGCTTCAGCGACGGCGGGAAGTGGAACGCCAGTGTCGAGCAGGCCACGGAGCACGCCAAGCAGATGATCGCCGACGGTGCTGACATCATCGACATCGGAGGTGAGAGCACGCGCCCCGGCGCCGCGGCCGTCACAGAGGAGGAGGAAGCGCGTCGTGTGATCCCAGTGATCCGCCGCCTGCGCGAGGCGGGCATTGCCGTCCCCATCTCGGTGGACACTTACCACTCGAAGGTGGCGCGGCAGGCGATCGAAGCGGGCGCGTCGATCGTGAACGACATCTCGGCGGGCGAGGACGACCCGGCGATGCTGCCGCTGCTGGCGGAGACGGGCGTGCCGGTGATCCTGATGCACAAGCGCGGCAACGCGGTGACGATGGACAAGCAGGCAGTGTACCGCGACGTGGTGAAGGAGGTGGCGGAGTACTGTCTGGACCGCACGGAAGTGGCGCTGAGAATGGGCATCCCACGGTGGAACATTATCGTGGACCCGGGTCTGGGCTTTGCGAAGAACACCCAGCAGAATTGCGCGCTGGTGAATGAAATCGGTCGTTTTAATGGCATTACGAAGAACATGCCTCTTTTGGTTTGACAGCAATGGAGGAGTGATGAGTAGATTGCTGCCTCGCGCAAGCGCTTCATTGGCGAGGTGACGGGCGTGAAGAACGCTGCGGACCGCGTGATGGGCACTGCCGCGGTGACCTTGTGGGCGCGGCGTGGAGACGTGAGGCGTAGGCTCAGTGCGGAGAAGGGCGCGCAGATGGTGCGCGTGCACGACGTGAAGCAGACAAAGGAGATCCTAGACATGTACTACGGAATCTGCAAGGAGCACTCGAGTGTTTGTTACAAACAGGCGCTATTTGTCGCGACTCTGGAACGAAAAATGCGGAAAGGTCGGCAGGTTCTTCACAGGCGACTACGCTCACACGCTCATTCCGCCCCTACGCTCGGCGCCGCGGGCTCCATCTCTGTATAGGTGTACTTGTGGCTGAAGTAGCTCGTGTCCGTGTCGCCGCTGAGGCTCGGGCGCCAGGGCGGCGGCACCTTCTTCTCCTCCATCGCCTTCCAGTCCACGCTGGCGAAGAAGGGATGCGCCTTCACCTACGCCTCAGCAGCCCTCCGCACCGCGACCTCCTCCGCGTCGGTGGGTCCCGCGCCGAGCCGCGCCGCGGGGTTGCGCTCGAGAAGGAGCGAAATGAGATTGCAGGCCTGCAACGAGAAGTACGACTAGACTTAACTCGCATCTCTGATTGCACTGTGAACCGCAGTTTGGCACTCATCACCTTACAAAACATCACCTTCCGGTTCTTGTCGTAGAAGGGCGGCTACACGTCAAGCGTCACACCCACAACAACCACGCCGCCGATCATCTCGTAGAGCAGCGTGCCCACCGACCACCAGTCCACCGCGCGGTTGTACGGCTCGCCCGCCAGCATCTCCGGCGCCACGTACTCGGGCGTGCCTACCTCTCACACCGCTCAGCCACATGCACCGCAGATGGTCCGCGCCTTGGTGTTGGGCGACACGTACTCCTTGGAGAGTCCGAAGTCGGTGATGACGATGTGGCCCTCCTTGTCCAGCAGAATATTCTCCGGCTTGAGATCTCTGCTGTGAGAAGAAGTGTATGAACCCACCGATACAGAATGTTGTGTTTGTGCAGATAGCCGATGCCCAGCACCACTTCCGCACAATAAAACCGTGCGCGCTCTTCGGAGAATCGAATGTTCTATTTCTGACTCCCTCTTCTCTTCCTCACCTTTTGCAAGTGGTAAAACAACGGACCACCCGCCAAGAACGGCATTCCCATAAACAACTTGTCTTCCGTCTGGAATGCAAACGCCAGCCCGCACAGGAACGGGGAATCCATCTTCTCCAGAATCTCCCGCTCGCTCTTCGTGTGCTCGATTTGGTTGCGCGCCACGATCTGCGACTTCTGGAGGATCTTCAGAGCGTACACGCGTTTGTCGTTCTTGTTGCGCACCAGAAGGACCTTGCCGAAAGAGCCGCGGCCGATCACGCGGAGCAGTTGGAGGTCGTCCATTGAAATTGTTGCGCTGCCCCCCTCCTCAATAGCATGGGGAGTGGGAACTGAATCATGAAGAAGAGAAGAAAGTGTACCATCCTTCTTGTACTCGTAGTAGCAGGAGCAGCACACACGGTAGGGCTTGTCGCTGAGGCGGAAGGTCATGCGGTATTTGCTGCACATGCCGCAGACCACGCGGCCGCAGCAGCGGCAGTGGTGCTTGCGGACGAGGAAGGAAAAGTGGATGAGGCAGATTTGGCACTCGTCGATCTGGAAGTGTGAGTGTTTGCGTTCATCACTGTTTTCACATCACATTCATCACTGTTTTCACCTCACCTCACTCGTCACATCACATCCCAACAATCACATCCCAACAATCACAACAATCAAATCACAACAATCACATCCCAACAATCACAACAATCACAACAATCACATCACAACAATCACAATCACCCACCATGCTATCCGGAATCCACCGACTCGACAGCGGCCGATTGGTCACCAGCACCTCGTCATTCGTCTTCTCATCTTCGCTCGTTCTCTCCTCCACCATCTCCTTCTCCGCCATTCGCTCCAACCAAAACTTCTCCGCCGTCAGCTCCGGCTCCTCACACGAACGCCGGAAAAACTCAAAGATTCGGTCAGACATGGTCGTGTTCACCAATGCGGGGTTACACGCCGATGAAACGCCACTCACACACAGACACCCACAACGCTCTTCCTGCTGCTACCCATAATACCCCCTGCTTTTGGAATCACGTAATTGCGCGTGCCAATCTTGAGATCGCTCGCAATCCAGTTGATGGCGTGGTTTTCAAGGAAGTCACGGGTGCTTTGCGAGTCGGCGACCACCAAGCCGAAATTGAGATCATTGTTCAGCGTATGGAGAGACTCTGTAAATGCGATGCAACGCAACTTCGCCAGCAGACTCTCTTCTCGCAGCTGAAGGAGCGACTTCGCGAGAATGCCGCCATTTCCATAACCAATCATCACAATGTTGCGGGCAGTGGTGCGCGAGATGATCCGGTCATACACATAGAGTACGTGCTTCTCAGGAGTCTCGTTGAAGGGAATGGGAGTGCGATAGGCATTGCCCTCCTTGTCGCTCTTCTGAAAGCTGTTCACGTTCGGATTCAGCACGATGATTCCCATATTCGCCTCCATCGCCTGGTGGAAAAAGGGGAGCATCGATCCCTTCAGCAATCCCTCGTCGACGCAAAGACTACGACTCCAAATTCCGGGATAGGTCCCGGAGGAGGGAATGACAACGAGGAGCGTTTCCGACACGAGACAACCTACTCGTCAGAAAACGCACGGAAACACACCCTTGGTTCCAAATATACTGCTGCGAACACAGTCGCTGCAATCGATACTGAGTGGAATCATGATCTCCTCGAAACTGTAGTTCATCTTCATTTTCATTTGTACCTGCAGCATAACCCCGTATCGTTATGCACATACATATTGCGTAATCGCCGTTACGGTGCGCAACGGATCGACCGTGAGATTGCTCATCGAAATGCGTTCATTATTCTTCACATAGCGCAGCCTTCCATCCTCATCGAAGAAAATACCCAACTCTCTCAGAGCCCGAACTACGCCGCATGAGGCTAATACTAGGCAAAACGTACATGGATCGCATTCCTTGCCACTTTCCATTCCACACTGCCTTCTCGATTTGTGTTCCTGTTCCATTCATGATGGGGCATCCCCCAATTTGCACTTCTTGTTCGCACCCCCTCCAAAATCGGTCCGAATTGGGTCAGATCACGCTGCTGCGTTGTTATTCTCACAGAATCCCTCTAGCCGCGCGTTTGTTCGGGTTTCGTGTTTTACCTTTGTTCTTGCATCGCTGGATCGCTTAATATCTAGTCTACGGCACACCTACACCCGAAATGGCCTCAACCAACAAACTGCCTCCGTCCGCGATCTGCGAAAAGGACGGGTTTCTTTATCTACATCAGGTGGAGAAGAAGAATTTGAAAATGTTCTACTGCGTGAGTTCCGGAGAAGGGAGAATGATCATCAGCATGTAAAGGAAAACACCTTCACATACGAGAATACACAGAGAGACGGATCCTTCTCCAGCTCGTTTTCGATTCTTGTTCCCTCATGGATGCTGTTTTAGGGAGTAGGGAGGTCATGTGCGTCTCATGGACACGAAGCTTCTCGATAAGACGGGAATTGAGATGATCGTCGTTGTCCCTTCTTACATCCCCTCTGTTACGCGTAGCCAGGTATCTCCGAGATCACTCCTTTGTCGGAAGAAGAGATTGTGACACACCCCAACAAGCAGCGTCTTTGCTTCTACGTGGACAGCGTCGAGGACATTACGGAGTGGGTGAGCATCCTTTGCCGCTGCACCCTTCCCTTCGAGTTCCTCCGTCCGTGCTCTCCCCCATTCTCATATACAGGGGAGACTTTCTACGATGGCAGTGATGAGCATAATCGCGTTCTCACTCCTCTTCCCAAGATCAACGGTTCCTCCTCCTCCGCTCTCTCACTCACAGACGTCAGCTACCCCTACCGCCGTGCCCTCCTCTGGAAGAAACTCCGCATCTGCGCGCTGCACTTCGATTTCCTGAAGCCCGACGAGCAGGCACGTCGGAACGTCAAACGCGACGCCCTCGCCGACGTGCTGGACACCGTGCGCAAGCAGCCGTGAGTTCGTCTCCTCCTCCTCACTCCCAGCACGCTGCTGAACAACCTTTCCTCCTTCCAGGAGATGATGATGATGCTGGAGCTGGGACTGTACCGACCGCAGCCGCGCGAGGCGGACGTGGGTGAGGTGAAGTGAAGTGATGCGTAGCTGGCGTTCGAGAACATGACGGAGGACGACAACTGCGCGCTGTGCGACCCGGAGTGGGAGCATCTGTCGGTGCTGTATGAGATCCTGCTGGAGATTGTGAGCGTGGCGGCGGTATGTGAGGAGCAGGTGCTGTCCAAGCAAATCGACTCCACCACGCGAAAGCACAGCATCACGCCCTCCTTCCTGATTCGCCTCATCTCGCTGTTCGACTCGGTGGACCCGCGCGAGCGCGAGTATCTGAAGACCGTCACCCACCGTATTTACGGCTGCTTCACCAACCGGCGTGCATTGATCCGCAAGATCATCAACCATACCTTCTACCAGTTCCTGTACGAGACGCACGTGCACCGCGGTATCTCGGAGCTGCTCGAGATCCTCGCGTCCATCATCAACGGCTTCACCGTACCGATCCGTCCCGAGCACCTGCAAACGCTCCAGAAGTCTCTCATCCCGCTACATAAGATGACATCCTACGAGCAGTACAGCACGCAGCTCGCTTACTGCATGTCCCTCTATGTTACCAAGGACCACTCTCTCAGTACGCCCGTACTGTCATTGTCGTCTCCTCACTCACAGATCATCAAGGGCATTCTGCGCTACTGGCCTACGGGCAACAGCGGCAAGGAGATTTGCTTCATCAGCGAGATCGACGACATTCTGCAGCAGCTGCAGCCGCAGGAGATACGCCCCTTCCGCGATGCGCTCTTCCGGCGCATCGCGAAGTGTGTGAAGTCCCCCAATTTCCAGGTGGCGGAGCGGGCGTTGAGTTTATGGCGGGGCACGGACTTTGATACGATCGTGATGCGGGACAAGGAGAATGTGACCGCGGTGGCCAGGATCATGTATCCGGCGTTGCGCGAGTGCGAGAAGACGATCAACGTGTCGATTAAGGATATGGCACGCCATGTGTATGGGTTGTTCGTAGACCACTGCTTTGATGTCATCGATGAGCTGAACCAGCAGTACGACAGTGAGGACAATCGTGCTTAACTAGTCTTGTTTGTTGCTACTCTCTTTCTTCCAGCCCTCCGTCCGTATGCCAGGAACGAAGAAGAAAGGCACCAAGCAGTACCCGAAGCTGACGGAGCACGGTAGCAAGGAATGGAGGAGAATGACCGCTTTAGACGATTTGGGGAAAACAGTCACGCTCTTCAGTTTCACGCTGTTCAATCTCTATCTCCGAAAGGATATGGTGAAGCAAATCCACACACTGGAGGAAAGGAGGAGGAAGTCACAATTGAAGTAGGTTTTCTTTCCCTTTCGATGATGATTAGAATGCGTTCAACGATGAATAGTCTCGTGAGCGAGGATCATCCATCCCAAGTGCTTTTAAACGATGTTTGTTTTCATTGTTTCCGTGATGCGTAGGTGCAAATGAAGAGTGTGGAGGAGAAGAAGGAGGTGATGACTGATTCTGCTTCGCTAAGGGAAGAGAATGGTGCAGAAATGCCTGTTCAAAGGTATGGGGAAGAAAGGAAACGGGATCAAGGAGATGATCCAGTGAAACCGGAAATGTGATGGTTTCTAGCGTAGTATTGCAAATTGTTTGTTGGTAGTACAAGTGAATGGTGAAGGGGGTGGCTAGCCGGGCTGAATCCCCTCGTAAACTCCCTTGGCTTTTATCGCTCCTACCGAATGGGTAGACCAAAAGAAGACGATAGAACATCGAAAGAACAGTTGGCGCTTCCGTTGGAAGATGCTCCTGATTGAGAGCCTAAATCAAAAGAAAGTGTCTTGTCCCTAATCATCGATTGAAAAATCATTGAAGTAGGAATGAATCCTAGGAATTGGACGAGCCAAGAAGAATAACTGATGTCCCTATTACAGAATATGGTTGCCTGGGTCCCTATCCTTAGCAGTGTTTACATAAGTAATGGTAAACTCGCTTCTCCGATCTTCTATTTCATAATTTCTTTTCTGAGACTCAAAGTATGCTCGATCTGACAACCTATTACAAGCTTTTGATTGGTGAGACCAATGAAATCACCAGAAGGATTTATGACATTTCGTGGACATCGGATGATGCTAAAAGCATGGTCACGCGTACCCTCAAAAAATGGGGTGACTTTGATGTCAATGAGCACGATGTGGCTACTGGAATCAGTGTATGCAAGGCATATCTCAATGAGCTGCTCCGCGGTTTGGATAAGGAATTGACTGCAAATCAAGGATGGGCCGTTGGAAACGGATTGATGTCCGGTCTGAACGGCCTGTTTGATACTGCATTGAACAGCTTTGTAAGTGGATTCACTGGAGCGGTAGGCGCGAGTTTTGCTGAAAAGGCGAACGAGATTGAATCCCTCATGAATGACATTAAGCGTATTCTCAACAGATTCTAAGTTTCGTCCTTTTTGTTACACCAAATACGGGAGAATTACAGTGAATGCGAACACGAATGACTACTACATCCCTTCACCCAATATTCATTTCACTTTTGACGTGCTTGTTGCAAATCCTCACACCGCTTCAACATAACCAAGTCCACTACAGAAACACCTCAAAAGCACCACTACAGGGCATACGCCTCTCCACTCTTCATTTCCACATTCCTCCCTTTCACAACACTCAAAAACGACCAAATCACTCCTCCCAACCGTTCCGTCATCGACACGGCTTGATAAGAGCGAACCACTGTGCTTTCCGATTCACCATTCCACACCAGAAATCTTTGATTATTAACCTTTCAATCATGCCTGCTGAAAAGATGAGCAAGAAGCACCAGTGCGTGGCCGATGGAGTGTTCTACGCCGAGCTTGATGAGGTAGGCGCTGTATTCCTCCCAGACTCATCCTATTAGTTCCTGCGCCGTGAACTCGCTGAGGTTGGCTACTCCGGAGTCAGCGTCCGCAAGTCCACCCTCAAGACCGAGATCA